>Ga0255752_10000218_pt1 | contig 69659 bp, 70 predicted proteins | sample 011ome_25_FD_179952 | JGI IMG/M metagenome (GOLD analysis project Ga0255752, IMG submission 179952) | Coastal salt marsh microbial communities from the Groves Creek Marsh, Skidaway Island, Georgia - 011512CT metaG (version 2) | ecosystem: Environmental > Aquatic > Marine > Intertidal zone >...
ATCTTCTAACATTTCCTTGTCTTCAAGAAGCGATGGGTCAATATCAATTTTTTTAATTTCATGTTTACATGAAATTGTTATTTTAATTAAACCGTTACCAGAAGTACCTTCAACATCAATATTTGCAAGCTCAGCTTGCGCTTTTTGAAGATTAGCCTGCATCATTTGTGCTTGTTTCATTAGGTTACCCATACCACCTTTTGCCATACTATTTTCCTTTATTATTAATTGGTTCAATACTTGTTGGGACTATTTGCGCATCAAAATTTTCGATCAAATCTTTGACGAACCCATCTTTCATCATAGCAGATTCAGTTTCCTTTAATAACTTTGATTTTTCTTCTGAAGTTTTTATTGCCGGTGTTGACTGAACTTCATCAACCAAAATTTTAACTTTTATTTTTTTATTGAAATGATTGATTAAAGACTCCTCTAACTTTTGTACATAGTTATTCTGCATTAGATGACTTTTTTTAGAGTCTAACGTGAGCTCAAAAACGAAATTGTTATATGATTTAAATTCGCATTCTTGCGCAAGTGAATTGGCAATCCCTAATTTTAATTTTTTAACTAATTCATCCCAATTTCCATCAAATTCTTTGTTGTCTGCTTGATCTATTATTTCGCTAGTTTGAAAATTTTTTTTTTCAACATTTACTTCATCAGTAGCCACAGTTGTTTTTTTATTTAAATTTGATTCTAATTTATCAGATTGAAATGAAGGAAAAAAAGCTAACATTCTTAATAATGTTGTATTGAAGCCAGTTAATAAATCAGGTGCTAAGTAGATATCTTTTTTACCATTTATTACAATTTGATAAAGAAGTTGAAGCGTTTCTGGAGTGTATAACTTGCTAAGCTTTTTAATTTCATCATCATTTTGATACTCATGACTGTTTATCGGAGCTACTTGGTAAACTGATACTTTATGAATCAACGATGCTAGGTCTTCTAATGTACTATCAAGTGCTATATTTTTTTCATTCATCCCACACCCTAGTTCAATAAGCTCAGCACCTTTTTTTTCTGATAACTTTAATAGAATTTCCGTTAAAAAGTTATTATTTGCTACGCCAAGCATTTCACTTATTTTTTGTTCTGATACTTCATTTCCTGCATAGGCAATGGCTTGGTCGAGGATTGATAGCGCATCCCTCATACTCCCTTTGGCAGATTTAGAAATTAAACCAAGTGCTTTTTTTTCGAACTTGATGTTTTCTTCAGTTAATATCATTTCGAGATGATTTGATATCTTTTCGATAGACATCTGTTTAAGACTAAACTGCAAACATCTTGATAAAACTGTCACGGGGACTTTTTTGGGATCTGTTGTTGCAAGAATAAATTTAATATGTTCTGGTGGCTCTTCGAGTGTTTTTAACATCGCATTAAATGCACTATTAGAAAGCATGTGAACTTCATCAATTATATATACCTTGAATCGCCCAGATGTGGGGGCGTATTGTGAGTTCTCTAACAACTCTCTCATTTCATCAACTTTTGTATTTGACGCGGCATCAACTTCAATAAGGTCAACAAAGTTTCCTTTATCAACAGCGATACATGATGAGCAGACTCCACATGGTTTTGAAGAAATACCATTTTTTTCACAGTTAAGTGATTTTGCCAATATCCTTGCTAAGGTTGTTTTACCAACACCTCTTGTACCGGTAAATAAATATGCATGATGAAGTCTCTCTTGATCGAGGGCATTGGTAAGAGCTTGAACAGTATTTCCTTGACCCACTAGAGAATCAAAATTTTTCGGCCGCCATTTTCTTGCTAAAACTTGATGTGACATTTATGTGTTCAACTTTAAATGAGTAAAATGGCGAGCCAGACCCCCGGCACTTGTATCCTTAGTTATGGCTGCTTGCTTCCGCATCTGACCAGGTTGGCTAAATCGCAATGCGAGGAGGCCCGCCATCTTCAATTTTACCTTACTTTGTAATTTTTTTTAAAAATTTAGCTACAATGTTTGACGGGATGGTCTTTTAAATAATCCCATTCTTCATCTGTATAAATTCTCGATCGAATGATAAAGCGAAGGCCTGTGGGGCGTTCAACAGAAAATTGACCGCCAGTCCCCTCAATTGCGTCAAGCGTTAGGTGGGTATGCTCCCAATATTCAAATTGACTGGCACTCATATAAAAAGGAACGTCATTCACTACACCAATTTCTACATCTGAATTACCAAGGTAAAATTCTCCTTTTGGAAAGCACATGGGTGCACTTCCATCACAACAACCGCCTGATTGATGGAACATGAGATCTCCATGAATTTCCTTCAATTCATCAATAAGTTGATTAGCCTTGTCCGTTGATGTAATTCTAGTAATCATATTAAAAAAAAGGCAGAGTTAAAATCTGCCTTTAATTATAAATCTATTCCTTCTATCCTAAAAGAACCCTAATTTAGTTTCTGTGTAACTTACAAGTAAGTTCTTTGTTTGTTGATAATGGTCAAGCATCATCTTGTGAGTTTCACGACCAATTCCTGAAGATTTGTAGCCACCAAATGCTGCGTGTGCTGGATATGCATGGTAACAGTTAGTCCAAACACGACCTGCCTGAATACCTTTGCCCATTCTAAAAGCTACATTACCATTTCTTGTCCATACACCAGAGCCAAGACCGTAAAGTGTATCATTTGCAATTTCAAGTGCCTCAGCTTCATCTTTAAAGGTTGTCACCGAAACTACAGGACCAAATATTTCTTCTTGGAAAATACGCATTTTATTATTACCCTTAAATACTGTTGGTTCTATGTAGTAACCATCAGCATGGGCACCATCTAACTTTGTTTGGTTGCCACCTGTCAAGACTTCAGCACCTTCTTCTTGACCTAGTTTAATATATGATAATATTTTTTCCATTTGCTCGCTTGATGCTTGCGCACCAATCATAGTATCAGCTTCCAATGGACTACCTTGTTTGATTGCTTTTACCCTCTCTAAAGCTCGCTCCATAAATTTATCATAAATAGATTCTTGAATTAATGCTCTTGAAGGGCATGTACACACTTCTCCTTGATTAAGAGCAAACATCGTAAAGCCTTCAAGGGCTTTATCGAAAAATCCATCATCTTTATCCATAACATCTTCAAAAAAGATATTTGGTGATTTACCCCCAAGCTCTAAAGTCACGGGAATGATATTTTGTGATGCATATTGCATAATCAATCGACCTGTAGTGGTTTCACCAGTAAATGCAATTTTTGCTATTCTTGAAGAGCTAGCAAGTGGTTTTCCTGCCTCAAGTCCAAAACCATTTACTATGTTAAGTGTACCCGGAGGTAGAAGGTCTCCAATAATTTCTATTAACGCTAGAATGGAAACGGGTGTTTGTTCAGCAGGTTTCATTACTACGCAATTACCAGCAGCCAAAGCAGGTGCAAGCTTCCATGCCGCCATAAGAATAGGGAAGTTCCAAGGAATAATTTGGCCAACAACACCTAAAGGCTCGTGGAAGTGATAAGCCATTGTTTCATGATCAATTTCACCTATTGAACCTTCTTGAGCTCTAACGGCACTAGCAAAATATCTAAAGTGATCTATAGATAATGGTATATCAGCAGCCATGGTTTCTCTGATTGGTTTACCATTATCAATAGTTTCTGCGAGAGCTATTGCCTCAAGGTTTTGCTCCATTCTGTCAGCGATTTTCATTAAGATATTTGCCCGCTCTGTGATGCTTGTTTTCCCCCAGCTATCTTTTGCGGCGTGAGCAGCATCTAAGGCTAAATTTATATCTTTTTCATTTGAGCGTGCAACTTCACAGAAAGGTTTACCTGAAATTGGTGTAATATTTTCAAAGTATTGTCCATCAACAGGCTTAACCCATTGATTATTAATGTAATTATCATATTTATCTTTAGCATAGGGACTTTTAACCCCTAAATTTTTCAGTGTATCGAAAGCCATAATATCTCCAGTTGAAATGTTATTTAAATTATTTTTAGTTGTTAATTACAGTACATTAATCCTATTACTTCTATAAATCAAGGGGTCTAAAATAAGTTACTCTTATAGGTCATATATAAGAGTAAATTGTAAAATATTTTAGTTTTATTTTAAATGTAAAAAAATCTATGTGTTCGTTATAATAAGCCAACAATTTTCGGAAGGGTGGATGAGTGGTTTAAGTCGCACGCTTGGAAAGCGTGTTTAGGGTAACCCCCTAACGCGGGTTCGAATCCCGCTCCTTCCGCCAATAATATATAATTACCGTATAAGATGTTTAGAATACAATTTTAAAATAGGGGATTTGATATGGCACAAGAAAAATTTAATATGAAAAAAGTATTGCTGGCGACAGTTATCGTGATTGGTGCAATTCTATTATGGAATAACGCTCAGAATAATACCCAAGAAGAAAGCTCATGCGAAAAAGATTTTGAGATGAGGGTAGAGCAAATGAAAAAAGAGTATCTTGAAAAAAATAAAATGGTAGACCGAACACCACCAGCAGACTGGGAAGAGAGAAAACTTTATGAACCAAGCGTACCTCAAGAGGATAATTGCTAGGCATTTTGATAAAACTCCAAAGGCATGAAAAAAAAATGGATTTTTGTAATAATTATTTGGGCTTTAATTGGGCTTGTTATTCATAATCAATTTGACCCCAATACAGTTATTGGGAGCGTTTTAGGAAGTGCTTTTATCTTTTTCTGGATTGCTGTGCTTATTGTGGGTATCTTCATTAAACAAAAACGACAGAAGAAAAAATGAAAAAATTATTTATGTTTTTTTTAATGTTACAAATGATGATGCTTGGATGTAGTCATGATGAAAAAACTTTTGAGACTGGCTACGATGACGGATATGCTGAAGGTTTTAATACGCAATGTGAAGTCAAAAAAATTAGTATATTCGGACATTGGGACTCAGCTGAATACAGTAAGGGTTATAAAGAAGGTAGGAAAGATGGAGTAAGAGCTTGTGAGCTTTTCAAAAAAGACAATAAGAACAGATCTTAAATTGAAATTATTATTTTTTTTATTTTTCATACCTTATTTTGCATTGGCTGAGGTAGTCATTGATGATTATAGAAAATATAGCATTACAGAATCAAAATTTACTCTTGAAAAATCAGTAAAAAAATTCAATTATCCTTGGGCAATCTCCTTTATTGATAGAAATAATGTTGTCATAACAGAAAAAGATGGCGGTCTTTACAGATTAAATCTTCTTAGTGGTGAAAAAATAAGAATTAATCATGACATAAATCATATAGGATATGATGGCAGTGGACAGGGCGGTTTGCTGGACGTATATTTTAATCCCGCAGATAATTACCTGTACTTCACATACAGTCATAAATCGTCAAAATTAACTCGATCAAAACAATTAAGCAAAAAATCAAGCACAGCAATTGCTCGAGGTAGATTAATAAAAAATGAGATTAAAGAGTTAGAAGTGTTATTAATTGCTAAGCCAGAATTTTTAGAAAATAGGCATTATGGTTCAAGGATAGCAATAAGAAGCGATGATTTATTTGTAAGTTTTGGAGAAAGAGGTCAAGGTATGATTGCACAGGATGCATCAAAGCATCCTGGAAGTATAATTCGCATCAAGACTAATGGCGAAATACCTAAAGATAACCCAAGTTTTAAAGGCAAAAAGGGTTGGATGCCAGAAATTTATTTGATTGGCGTAAGGAATCCTCAGGGCATAGCAATTTCTCCTGATAATAATGAGATATATTTTTCAAGCCATGGCCCAAGAGGTGGTGATCATATCGGAGAGGTTGAATTTGCATCAAATTACGGTTGGAAAGACATTGCATGGGGAGGAAGGGAATATTATGGCTTAGGTATTGGAGATTCTGCGTTTGATGATAAGTATAAAAAACCTCTAATCAGTTGGGTGCCCTCAATGGGAGTCAGCAGTATTCAATTTTATCAGGGTGACGCTTTTCCGGAATGGCAGGGTGACTTGTTGGTTGCCTCGTTAAATGGCCAAAGTCTAATTAGGCTTGATATAGAAAACAACAAAATTATAGCTAAAGAAATTATCTTTAAAGATAAAATTGGAAGAATCAGAGATTTTAAAATTGACTTTGATGGTAATATTTATCTAATTAGTGATAGTTCAAAATCTTATGTATGGAAGCTATCTAAAACTTTTTAAGGAAATCAAAATGAAAAAATTATTATTAACGCTAATAACTTTATTTTTTTCATGCATCATTAATGCAGATCAAAAGTTTACAGGATTTATGATGCCTGAATCAGTTGCTGAGGGTCCTGATGGTGCAGTCTATGTTTCTGAGATTGGTGAGCGGGATGTCGATAAAGATGGCAAGATTAGTAAGATTAATCGAGATGGGACTATAGAAACTGTTGCAACTGGACTTTACGATCCAAAAGGTATCGTATTCTATAAACAAAGGTTATATGTCACTGATCGGGATGCAGTGATTGAAGTTAATTTAGACGGTACATGGCAGGTTTACGCAGGAACTATGTTGTTCCCTAAAACCCCGGTTTTCTTTAATGATATTGATGTATCCAAAAATGGAAGCTTATATGTGAGTGACTCTGGCGACTTCAAAGAAAGTGGTTTTATTTTTGAGGTTAAGCCCTCAGGTGAGATTAGGGTTCTATTTGAGGGAAATGATTTAATTAAGGCACCTAATGGTATTTTAGTATTAAATAATTCAAAGCTATTGATAGTTGATTGGGCTGGTGATTTACTCGAAGGTGATATTAAAACTCAAGAAATTAAGAAATTAGGTGAGGGCTTTAAAGGCGGAGATGGTCTAGCTGTAAAAGACAAAACAATCTTTATCAGTAGTTGGATAGAAGGGGCTGTTTATTCTTTTAAAAATGGAAAGACAAAGTTACTTGCCGATGATTTTGAAGCAGCTGCAGATATCGCGTTAGTTTATGATAAAAAAGTTTTAGTTGTACCTGATATGAAGGCAGGAACAGTAACATTTATAGATATCTAAATACAAAGATAAGGTTATGAAAAAATATTATATTGATTATCCGCAAGAGAAAATTGAACCTGGCCTTAATTTATATAGATGTGCTTATTGTAAAAAAGAAGCATTATATATCAATGGCTTATTAGATAAACATGATGCTAATTGTAAATATAGAATTGATCAGGAAGAACAAAATAATTGAGTGAATTTACAGAAGAGTGTATCAGTGCTATTGATTTGGCACTTGCAGGAAAATGGGATGATGCTCATAAGATTGTTCAGGAAATAAATACAGATGTCGCACAATGGATTCATGCCGTTTTACATAAAATTGAAGGGGATATTCATAATAGTCGATATTGGTACGGCCGCTCAGGATTAAAAAGATATGAAGATTACATTGATCCTAATGACGAACTTTCGATTATTAAAGAAGAATTGTTAAATTAACCCTTCCAGTACATATCCACGTACTCGTTGACTGGAATTTTTTCAAGAATTTTATTATCCAGACTTTTTTCAACTATCCTAGATGACTGTTTTTCATCGAATTGCTTAGAAAGGTTGTTTTTAAACTTTTGAATCAGCTTTGGTATGCCTTCACTTCTTCTAAGTTTATGCCCGACTGGATATTCAACTTCAACGAGCTTTGATTGACTTCCATCTTTATAAAAAATTTGTACCGCATTCGCAATAGATCTTTTACTAGGATCTAGATAGTCTAATGTAAATTGTTTTTTTTCATTACACCTCATCTTTGCTCTAAGAATATCTATCCTTGGGTCATTGGCAACTTCATCTTCATAATCTTGGGCTGTTAAATTTCCTTTGAGCAAAGCAATAGCAACCATATATTGAATACAATGATCACGATCTGCAGGGTTATTTAAAGGTCCAGTCTTGTCTATAATTCTAATTGCTGACTCGTGTGTTGTAATATCAATACGTTCAATTAAATCAATTTTTTCAGCCTCATCTATTTTATGCAATTCTTTTTTATGAAGTGTAAGAGCACACTCCACAGCTGTTTGTGCATGAAATTCTGCGGGGAAGCTAATTTTGAATAATACATTTTCCATAACATAGCTCCCAAAGTCTTGTTTAAATTTAAATGATTTTCCATTAAATAAAACATCATAAAAACCCCAACCTTTTGCACTCAGTGCTGTTGGATAACCCATTTCACCTTTCATTACCATTAGTGCTAACCTCACACCTCGACTTGTGGCATCACCTGCAGCCCATGATTTCCTGGATCCTGTGTTAGGTGCGTGTCTATAAGTTCTCAAGCTCTGACCATCCACCCATGCATTTGATAGTGCATCTATTATTTGTTCTTTTGATGCACCAAGCATTTGCGATACAACAGCAGTTGTTGCGATTTTCACCAAAACAACATGATCAAGCCCAACACGGTTGAAGCTATTTTCTAATGCAATAATGCCTTGAATTTCATGAGCTTTAATCATAGCCTCAAGAACGACTTTCATTTGAAGAGGAGTTTTCTTATTTGAAACATTTGTTCTCGAAATCCAGTCTGCTACAGCAAGAATCCCGCCAAGGTTATCAGATGGATGACCCCATTCGGCTGCCAACCACGTATCGTTGAAGTCAAGCCATCGAATCATCGCCCCAATATTAAATGCCCCATTGATAGGGTCAAGTTGAAAGTTAGTTCCAGGAATCTTTGTCCCATTTGGAATAATAGAGCCAGGCACAGTAGGCCCTAAATGCCGAACACAGGCAGGATAATCTAGTGCCTCTAATCCACAACCCAAGGTATCAATAAGGCAATACTTTGCTGTTTCTAGGGCCTCTTTGCTTTCAATTTTGTAGTCAAATACATAATTTGCGATTCTAACTAGTATCTCATCAGGTTTTTGATTTTTTTGTTTAACTATTGAGTGCAATCTAAATTTTCCTTTCTATCTTTCTTCAATTGGAATTATTGATCTATTAGTCGGGCCTACGTATTCAGCATTAGGCCTAATTATTTTATTATCTATTCTTTGCTCTAAAGCATGTGCTGACCAACCTGTTGTTCTTGATATCACAAATATTGGGGTAAACATTGATGTTGGGATACCCATTAAATGATAACAAGAGGCGCTATACCAATCTAAATTTGGAAACATTTTTTTCTCTTCCCACATCACTTTTTCAATACGATGTGATATCTCAAATAGCTTCATATCTCCAGAATCTTCAGATAAATTTCTCGATACTTCTTTAATACATTCATTTCGTGGATCGGAGATTGTATATACTGGATGACCAAAGCCAATAATAATTTCTTTTTTAGCCATACGTGCTCTGATGTCGGCCTCAGCTTCATCGGCTGTGTTATAACGACTAATGATTTCCATTGCAACCTCGTTGGCACCACCATGTTTTGGCCCCCTGAGTGCCCCAATTGCTCCTGTGATGGAAGAATATAGATCTGATAATGTCCCTGTGATGACTCTTGCAGCAAATGTTGACGCATTAAATTCATGCTCAGCATATAGTATCAATGAAATATTCATAGATCTCTCATGCAATGCTGAGGGAGTCTTTCCGTGCAGAAGACGAAGAAAATGTCCTGCAATAGAATTTTCATTAGTATTGCAATCAATACGAACACCTTCATGAGAAAATTTATACCAGTATATTAAAATTGAACTGAAACACGATATAAGTCGGTCCGCTATATCTTTTGTTTTATCAATATTGCGGTCGTTAGCTTCAGGCTCTAAAATACCAAGCATCGAGCATCCCGTGCGCATTACGTCCATAGGGTGCGCATCTTTCGGAATTTGTTCTAAAACTGCCTTAAGATACTTTGGTATATCTCTTAATTTTTTTAATTGATTTTTATATTTTTCTAATTGCGAGATATTTGGCAGTTCACCGTGAATAAGTAAAAAAGCTACTTCTTCAAAGGAACATTTTTTGGCTAACTCTAGAATATCGTATCCTCGATAGTGTAGATCATTTCCTGAGTGACCTACTGTACATACAGCGGTCGTCCCAGCGTTAACCCCCGCTAAAGCAACACCTTTTTTTATTTTTTTTGGTTCAGTTGTCATGAACAACCTCCTCAGTCTTTTTCTTTTTTAAAAAGTTGATCGAGTTTTTTTTCGTACTCATGATAACCAAGGTAATCATATAACTCCTCCCTGGTCTGCATTTGTTTAATCAATTCTTTTTGCGTACCTTGCTCTCTGATGCCCTCATATACTTTGAGAGCTGCTTTATTCATTGCTCTGAATGCACTTAAAGGATAAAGAGCGATAGCAATTCCAACAGAATTTAATTCGTCTATAGAGAATAATGGAGTTGATCCAAATTCTGTAATATTCGCCAACACAGGCACATCAACAGATTGAGTAAATTTATTGTAGGTTTCTAAGTCGTTTATTGCTTCAGGAAAAATCATATCTGCACCAGCTTCAACGCATGCACAAGCTCTATCAATAGATGATTGCAAACCTTCAACAGCCAAGGCATCTGTTCTTGCCATAATGACAAAGTTTTTATCCATCTTTGCATCAACAGCACTTTTTATTCGATCAACCATCTCATTTTGACTAACGATTGATTTATTGGGTCGATGCCCACATCTTTTTGCTTGAACTTGATCTTCTATATGAACTGCAGCAGCCCCTGATTTTTCAACATGCCTTATAGATCTTCCAATATTTAAAGCACTCCCAAAACCCGTATCAATATCAACAAGAAGGGGGAGTGATGTGGCGTCAGTAATTCTTCTAATATCAACTAGAACATCCCCTAAGGTCGATATGCCAAGATCAGGAATACCCAATGATCCTGCAGCCACACCTCCACCAGATAAATAAATAGCCTTATATCCTGTTCTTTCAGCAAGTTTCGCATGATAAGCGTTTATCGTTCCAATCACTTGTAAAGGTTTTTCCTGTTCTATTGCTTTTCTAAATAATAGCCCTGGAGTCATTTTATTTTCCATAATTTTATTTAACTAAAGAACGCATCAATTACATCTGATGGAAGTTCCATTCCTGAAAGTTTTGCGGTTTGAAGCATTTTCCAAAAATATCGATATGTCGCTCTATCATGTAACTCTCCAGCATACTGTATGGGTCCCCAATTCGATTTTTGAGCCTCTAATAAAATTTTAGCTCCATCCATAACCTCACTGTAATCTGGTTTCATTCCATCAACAATTGCCTTGATTTGTGTGGGGTAGATACTCCACATTCTTAAAAATCCAAATTCTTCACGAGCACGTTTAGCATCATTATGAGTTACCTCAGTATTTTTAAGGTCAAGGGTAACGTTGTGTGCAGGTATCACACCGTTGCCAATAGCAGCAGCAACAACTTCAGATTTTGCTCTTGAAAGAAGTTTATGATCAAATTGGCCTGGACTTCGCATAGCACTTGCAGGGATTGCACCATGATGACCACTCACAAAATCCATTAAACCAAAATCAAGCACTTGAACCCAATCAATTGTTGCAATTTGTTGAACATCTTTGAGAGCTCCATGTGTCTCAATAAGTATATGAATAGGTATTCTTTTGGTTATTCCAAGTTGATTTGATTTATTTTTAATATAATTAATCATTTCATTCACTTGGCTGTAAGAAGTTGATTTCGGAATCGTGATATATGAGATTGTTTCTCCAATACCAGTCAATAAAATATCTACATCTTTCTTCCAAGAGGGGTGGGTATAGTCATGTATCCTAACGCCAGTCATTTTATGTTTATTTAGGCTAGAACTTAAAATTTTGACTATCATCTCAGCGTGCTCAATTTCATGACCAGCTGAAGCCCCATCTTCACAGTCACAAGTAATATCAAAAATAGGACCAAGCTCATCTTGAAAAGATAATGCTTTAGTTATTAACTTTTCACTTCCTGCAAAATGTTCACAACAGGGGATAACAGGAAACGGTTTTTCTCCTTGAAAAAGCGCATCTTTTGGGTGTACTAATTTCATATTATTTTCCTTTAGGCACAACAATGCTGTAATTGAGATCTAGAACAACATTCTTATTGTAAATTTTATTTTTTTCACTCTTTTGGTAAATTGACTCAACAGAATCAGGTATTTTATTTTTGATGCCTATTAACTTTAGTTTCAGGATCCCAATATCTGGTTGATTTGGAAAGTTATCCTTTCCAATAATGATTGTTTTTGAATACAAAGTATCATCTGCCAAGACAGGGTTAGAGTGAGTTCCTGCATGAATAGCAGTTATCATAAGGTTATTTTCAAAACCTTCATGAGCAATAGATCGGCATAACGAAATAACATGACCACCATAAACAAGCCTTTTTTTAAATGGAGAAGTTTTCATTTGGTGAGCATTAAAATGAAGTTTTGCATCATTTTGATACAAATGTGTTGCTAAAGTATGAGATGTTTCATCAATCGTAAGCCCTCGACTATGATTAATTTCATCATTAACATTGTAATCCTCCCATTTCAATGATGAGCCCGAAGCTTTTTCATTAAAATTTCTTGCTTTAAGAAAGCTAGGAACACTCATTCTTTCAACTGAAACTTCAGATTTTATATTTTTAGGAATTACCTCTTCCACACTTTTACTCTTATCTCTCTTTGGAATCATAACCCAACGTTTCCAACTAAGAACAATTTTATTATGTTGATTAAAGCATGATGATTCAACGTAAACTATGCCATTGGTTTTGTTTGAATTTTCTTTGATGCCTATTACTTTAGATTGACTTGAAATAGTATCTCCAAAAAAAACAGGAGAATGAAATATGACCTCTGCATAACCAAGATTTGCTACTGCATTTAGTGAAATATCTTGGACAGTTCTCCCAAAAGCTATATTAAATAAAAGTATGTCATCAATTGGTGTTGTCTCGAAGCCAAGAGAATTTGCAAAGTTTTCCGCACAAAACAGAGGATATCTGGTTCCAGTCAGTCCAAGGTACATAGAGGCATCGCCAGACGTGATGGTTCTTGGAATGGCATGGTGAATTATGTCACCAAAATGGAAGTCCTCTAAGAAATTTCCTCCAATCTTAGACATTATTTAATTCCTCTATCATTCCGTGAAGCTCAAGAAGTCTTTTGGCTGCTTTTACATGATGATGTTCCACTAACCTGTCATTTACTACGACCGTACCTCTTCCTGAAGAATTAGCTTCAGCAAGTGACGAAATAATTTCCCGGGCATTTTTCACTTCACTTAATTTTGGTGCATATGCATCATTTGCGTATGGTAATTGATCTGGATGTACCAAGGATTTACCGTCAAACCCCATATCACGTCCAATTCTGCATGCATATTCGAAAGCATCAGTAGCCTTAAGATTACTATGAATTCCATCAATAACGGCCAAACCGTAAGCCCTTGCGGCAAGAATAACTCTTGACAGACTGTGAAGAACTGCAACTCGAGATTGAGTTGTTCTTGCATGTAGCTGAGAAATTAAATCGGATGTAGCAAGGATTAAGCATGCAATTCTTGATGATGATGATGCTATTTCTTCAGCATGTAAAACTGCTTTTGGACTCTCTATCATCAGCATAATAGGTATTTTATGGCCGCCTGCGTTATCGAGTTCATTGATCATATTCAAAACGTCTTCACTAGATTCTATATTAGGGAATAAAACAGCATCAGGCTCAGCTTTAGCTACAGCCTTTATGTCGTTTATGCCCCATGGCGAGTTAAAGTCATTTACCCGAACGACAACCTCACGTTTTCCATATTGTTTTTGCTTTAAGAAATCAACAACATTTGATCTAGATTCCTCTTTTGCTTCAATCAGTATAGGGTCTCCCAAATCGAGAATAACCGAGTCTGCATTTAAGGTTTTAGCTTTTTCTAGATAGCGTCTATTGCAACCAGGAACATAAAGCATTGACCTTCTTGGACGAAAATGATTTGTCATACATATTCATAAATGATTTAGTTGGAACGATTTTAGGCATATGTAAAATATATGTCAATAAATTTTTCAAGTCTTATATAAGACTACAATAATTTATAATTTTTAAAATTTAAATTTATTTATATAAAACAATAGTTTAGTAAATTTTTATCAATATAAAAAATTTTAAAAAAATATGTTGATTAATTAATAACTCTTATATAAGATATATAAGAATTTTTAATATTTGGAATGAAAAAAAATGCAGCCATTGTATGAAAAAGTTAAACAAAAGATCACAGAAAGTTTAGTTCAAGGTGAGTGGAGCCCTGGTGAAGTAATTCCCAGTGAGACTGAACTTGCAAATTTTTATGATGTAAGTCAAGGAACTGTAAGAAAAGCAATTGATGAACTGAGTGCGGAAAGTATCCTAATCAGAAGACAAGGGAAGGGCACTTTTGTTGCCACCCACAATGAGGAAAATATCCAGCTTCGATTCCTTAGATTGACATCAAATTTTGGATTAAAAGAAAAGTTAGATAATCAGTTAGTTTCATTTTCGAAAGAAAAGGCAACCAATAAGCTTGCGAAAATTTTAAATATAAATCCCGCATCGACAATAATTTCATTAAAGAGAGTATTAACTTTTAATGAAATGCCATTAATTCTCGATGTCATCAAAATACCCGCTCAGTCATTTAGAGGATTAACAGCAGAAATGGTGGTTGAAAAAAAAGGATCAATGTATCGAATGTATGAGACAGACTTTGGAGTAAGAATGTTAAGGGCAGATGAAAAAATAAGAGCTATTAACGCAAATTTTGAATCAGCATCTTTGCTAAACGTTAAAGAGAACAGTCCATTACTAAGTGTTGAGCGTATCTCATACACCTACGAGAATAAACCTCTTGAATGGAGATTAGGACTATGCATTACCGAAAATCACTATTACCGATCAGAACTCGACTAGGAAAATGAATGAAACCAAATGAAAAAAAAGCGTTGGATTACCATGAATACCCAATCCCTGGAAAATTAAGTGTTGAAGCATCAAAAGCTTGCGCTACTGCAGAAGAGCTTTCTCTTGCATACACTCCTGGTGTTGCAGTACCAGTTAAAGAAATAGCAAAAAATGAAGAAAATGCATATAGATATACAAATAAGGGAAACTTGATCGCTGTGATTACAGACGGGACTGCGGTACTTGGATTGGGGGATGTTGGTGCTTTAGCGGGTAAGCCTGTTATGGAAGGTAAAGGTGTTTTATTTAAAAGGTTTGCAAATATTGACGTGTTTGATATTGAAGTCAATACAAAAGATCCGGACGAATTTATAAAAACTGTAGAAAATATAGCACCAACTTTTGGTGGAATTAATTTAGAGGATATTGCAGCACCAAATTGCTTTTATATTGAAAATGAACTTAAGAAAAGATTAGATATCCCTGTTTTTCATGACGATCAACATGGTACTGCAGTAATTGTTGCAGCAGGATTAATAAATGCTTTAGAAATTCAAAACAAAAAGATTGAAGAGGTAAAAATTGTTTTTTTAGGGGCTGGTGCGGCTGGCTGCTCCTGTGCAAGACTACTAAAAAAAATGGGAGCAAAAAATATTTCCTTGGTTGATAGAAAAGGGGTTTTAAATAAAAAAAGAAATGATTTAAATAAATATAATCATGATCTTGCAGTTGAAACTAAAAGCAATACATTTGATGAATGTATTGCTGACTCTGATGTATTTATTGGGGTTTCAGGAGCTAATCTTTTAAAAAAATCGCATTTGTTAAGTATGTCAAAAAATCCCATTATTTTTGCTTTAGCTAACCCAGACCCTGAAATACTTCCATCAGAAGCACATCAAATTAGAAATGATATTGTCATGGCTACTGGGAGATCTGACTTCCCAAATCAAGTTAACAACGTTCTTGGGTTTCCATTTTTATTCAGAGGTGCCCTAGATGCTAAAGCAACCGAAATAAATGACAACATGTTGATTGCTGCATCTAATTCTTTGGCAAGCCTTACTAAGGAAAAAGTACCTCAGGAGGTTCTTAATGCTTACGGTTTAAAATCATTATCCTTTGGGCCGGAATATATAATACCCAAACCTTTTGATTCAAGGTTAATAAACTGGGTTGCAAAAGCCGTCCAAGATGCAGCTTAGTTTTAACGATGAATAAACAGCCAAAAAATTTGAATTTATTGACTATTCGTTTTCCAATTCCCGCTATCGTATCAATAATGCACCGAATGAGTGGCGTTGTTATTTTTTTATTAATGCCGTTTATTACTTTTGGTTTTTCAATATCACTGATGTCTCAACAAGGATTCAATGACGTTATGTCATTTTTTGATTTATGGCCAGTTAAAACTTTAGGGGTTTTATTGATTTGGGGTATTTTTCATCATTTTATTGCAGGGTGTCGACATTTGTTATTAGATATGGAGATTGGAAATGATCTTATTATTGCTAGATTGACTAGTAAAACAGTATTAGTTTTGAGTTTTATTCTAACTGCATTGGTACTTTTGATATGACTCGATTTAGCTTAAAGTCACCGTTTGGCGGCATGACACAGTGGTTATATCAAAGGTTTACCGCTTTATTCATGATTGTGTATTTAGCAATAATTGTATTTTATCTTTTGTTTTATTCATTTTCATTTAAGTCATGGGTAGCCTTAATGTCACCTTTATGGATGAGGCTAGCAACTTCTATATTTTTCATATTAATGATTGTTCATGCTTGGATAGGTATTCAACACGTCATCGACGACTATATTAAATACAACAATTTAAAAGCCTTTACAAATTTAGTGTTCTTATTTTTGACAATTGTACAACTCATATATTTACCTTATTTTCTAATGGTGGTTTTTAATGCCTAAGCATTTTGAATTTGATTCTATCGTTGTTGGAGGAGGGGGCGCTGGCCTAAGAACGGCTATGCAGCTTGCTGGTGCTGGTGAAAGAGTAGCTGTAATTTCAAAAGTTTTCCCGACAAGGTCACATACCGTTGCTGCGCAAGGAGGTATTGCGGCAGCATTGGGTAATATATCAGATGATAAATGGTTATGGCATATGTATGACACGATAAAGGGATCAGATTATTTAGGTGATCAAGACGCTATTGAATTCATGTGTAAGAATGCCGCTGAGGCCATTTATGAGCTTGAACATATGGGAATGCCTTTTGACAGAAACGCTGATGGACGAATTTATCAAAGACCATTTGGCGGGATGACAAAAAACTTTGGTGAGAAATCAATCTCAAGAACATGCGCGGTGGCTGATAGAACGGGACATGCCATGTTACACACTTTGTACCAAAAAAATATTGAATTAAAGACTAAATTTTTTATTGAATGGGTTGGTTTAGATCTAATTCGAGATGAAGATGGTGATGTACTTGGATTAATTGCATTGGAATTAGAAACAGGAGATTTAGGTATTTTTCATGCAAAGAATACTATTTTTGCAACCGGCGGGGCCGGAAGAATTTTTCAAGCAAGTACAAATGCTTACATCAACACAGGCGATGGCCTTGGAATGGCAGCAAGGGCAAATATTAGTTTAGAAGATATGGAATTTTGGCAATTTCACCCCACTGGAATTCTTGGTGCAGGAGTATTGGTTACCGAGGGGGTTCGCGGAGAAGGTGGTTACTTGATTAATTCAAATGGCGAACGCTTTATGGAGCGATATGCACCCAATGCTAAAGATTTGGCAAGTAGAGATGTTGTATCTCGAGCCATCGCACAAGAAGTTATTGAGGGGCGAGGAATTGGACCTAATAAAGATGGTGTTTATCTTACTTTATCCCATTTAGGCGAGAGCTTAATTGATGATAAATTACCTGGCATCAGAGAGATTTCAATAAAATTTGCAAATGTTGATCCAGCCAAGGATCCTGTTCCGGTTGTACCAACTGTTCATTATATGATGGGGGGTATACCAACCACGCTTGATGGGCAAGTTCGAGATGGAGTTAATCAGGAAGCGGTAAATGGATTTTATGCTGTTGGCGAATGTGCATGTGTTTCTGTTCATGGAGCAAATCGTTTAGGTTCTAATTCTCTATTAGATTTGATTGTTTTTGGAAAAGCAGCTGGGCAACATATTCTTGATTCATCAAAAGTTAAAAAATTAAAAAAACTTCCAAAGGATGTTACAAAAAAAACAATAAATCGATTAAAAAAATTAGATTTAAAAAACTCTTCGGAGAATCCTAGAGAGCTAGGAGAAGAGTTAAGAGCATCAATGCAAAAGCATTGTGGTGTTTTTCGTTTTCCACAACTTCTAAACGAAGGTCAAGTCAAGGTAAAAGAATTGAAAAAGAAAATAAAAAACCTATCAATTAAAGATACTTCTAAGGTTTTTAATACAGCAAGAATAGAAGCCTTGGAACTTCAGAATTTAATTGAGGTTGCCTTGGCAACAATTTCTTCGGCTAAAAACAGACATGAAAGTAGAGGCGCACATTCTAGGGCTGATTTTCCAAAAAGGGATGATGAATCTTGGTTGCAACATTCTTTATATAATCCAAAAGATGAATCTATCTCATACCGACCTGTAAAAATTAAACCCTTAAGCGTAGATCCATTTCCACTAAAAGAGAGGGTGTATTAAATTAAAAATGAAAATTTCAATTTATAGATTTAACCCTAACAAAGATAAAAAGCCATATAACAAGGTTTACGAAGTAGAAAGAACTGATGCTGATACGATGCTTCTAGATTTATTAATTAAAATTAAAGGTAAGGATGATTCACTTTCTATGAGGATGTCATGTCGAGAAGGTGTTTGTGGCTCTGATGCCATGAACATAAATGGTAAAAATGGCCTAGCATGCATCACCAAAATAGACGATCTTAAAAAACCGATTATCATTAGACCTATCCCTGGGCTTCCTGTCATAAGGGATTTAGTGGTGGATATGAAGCAATTTTTTAAACATTATAATTCAGTGAATCCATACCTTAAAAGTGAAGAAAAACCACCTCAAAAAGAACGTTTACAGTCTCCTGAAGAAAGAAAAAAACTTGATGGTTTATATGAATGTATATTATGTGGTGCTTGCACGACTGCTTGTCCATCATTTTGGTGGAAGCCAGATAAATTTGTGGGACCAGCAGGCCTATTACAAGCTTATCGATTTTTGGTCGATAGCAGGGATAATGCAAAAGAAGAGCGCCTTGAAGATCTTGATGACCCTGATAGATTGTATCGGTGCCACAATATTATGAACTGTGCTGATGTCTGTCCAAAAGGGTTAAGTCCATCAAAAGCAATTGCTGGCATCAAGAAAATGCAAATTGCAAATAAAAAACCAAAATTAAAAACCTTAAAAAAAATTTTTCATATAAGCGAATCAAATAAATGACTCTTGATAATCAGATTAAATATCGTTGTAGAAGGGGTTTATTGGAGCTTGATTTGATTTTAAATAATTTCCAGGAAAATAAATTACCGTATTTAACAGTTGAAATGAAGAAACTTTTTTTAGAGTTTTTAGAAATGGATGATAACGATATTTGGCATTCATTAGATTCGAGCCAATATCCAAGCAAATATAATTTATTAGTTAGTTTAATTTATCCTAAAAAGTAGAAGGTAATTAAAAGTGAAAAATAAAATTTCAAAGCAACATCAAAAAATTGAAATAAATCATCTCAGTCACGATATTCTAGGAGGAGTCTGGCCAGGCATTCAGCTATATTATCCCCCCGTAAAATATTCACCTTCTTTAGGAGTTTATGAGGATCTGATTGAGGCTAGTAAGAGAATAAAAAAACATGCTCATTCAACTGAAGCTCATACTTTGATATTTGACTTAGAGGATGGTTGCAGACAGAAAGAGATGAGCCGAACTCTTTTGGAAAGTGAGCTCCCAGAGTTAAGAAAAAAAAGACCTGATATTAGCATTGCAATTCGAATCAATCCATTTCGAACTGAGGAATATATGAACGATTTAGCATTCATAAAAAAACTCCCTGAATGCATTGACGTAGTTATTCTAGCAAAAGCTGGAGAGGTTTATGGTGCGGCGGAAATAAGAGATCTCTCAAGTAATCTTGTTGATTTAAATGAGCATATTTCAATACAACCTATTATTGAGCATCCTAAGTCTTTAAAAATTGCTACTGATCTAATGTCCTTTTCAACAGTGAAGCACGTGGTGTTTGGCATCCATGACTTTTCAAAGGCAATGGGAATTAACATTACACCAGTAGGTTGGATTGATGAGCTAAATTTCTTTTTGAACGAGTTAATGTTTGAAGCAAGGATTTCTGGTAAAGGGGTCATTGGTGGAGTTGAATCTTTGATAGGTCAAACAGTTATGCCAAGTAATTTCCTTGAGCCACACGATGTAAGACGCTGGTTAGATTTGCATGGTGATGATGAGTCAAGAATAGTATACAAGCATGCAGTTAGGGAAAGAGAGTTAGGTTTAACTGGCAAGCAAGTTATTCATCCTGGGCATATTCATCTTTGTAAGGTCGCTTACACTCCATCACCCACAGATATAAGACTTAAGATTAGAATTTTAAAGGCAGCTATCGAGGCAGATGCTCTCGAGGGAGGTGCCATAAAATTTGAAGGAGAGATGCTTGATCCTCCTATGTTTGGGAAAGCATTACAGACACTTTTAAGGGCTTATGCATTAAATGCATTAAAAAATGAAGAAATAGAATTTACTTTAAACGTTTTAAATAGGCTGCCACATCAAGTAATCAGACAAAATTGGCCTTATGGAGAAATTGAGTAATGAGCGTTTGCCAGAGTATTAAGGAACCTGAATGGCGATGGAGTGTACCAAAGTTTTTTAATATTGGAGAGGCTTGCTCTGATAAAGTATGCAGCGAGGGGAAAAAAAATCAAATTGCCATGATTGTTGAAGATGACTTAAAGGGAACATCTTCTATTAGTTTTGAGTCACTTGCTAAAAAATCTAGTCAGTTTGCTGAGGTTTTAAAAAATCTTAAAATTGAAAAGCAGGCTAGGGTTCTTATTAGGCTGCCTAATTGCTTGAATTACCCTATCGCTTTTTTAGGTGCCATGAAAGCAGCTTGTATATCAGTTCCTACCTCAACCCTTTTAACAGCAAAAGAAATTATTTATTTAGCTAATGATTCATCGGCTGAGGTATTAGTTACAGATTTGGTTACCTGGAAATCACTACTGCCTATGTTGGGAGAGTTTAAATTTTTAAAAAGTGTTTTAATATCTGGCAAATTTGAAAAACTTAACAGTGACATGAAGGTGTTATGGCTTGATGAAGAATTAAATAATATTAGCTCTTTTACAAAAAACCCAAACACTTTTTCTGAAGATCCAGCTTATCTTGTTTATACCTCGGGAACAACAGGATATCCAAAAGGCGTACTTCATGCACATAGAGCTTTGCTAGGGAGAGGGCCAGCTTCAAAATATTGGTTTAATTTTATGAAGTCAGAAGATAGGATAGTTCATACAGGTAAGTTTAATTGGACATATGTTCTTGGATCGGGACTCATGGACCCACTTTATTTGGGTAAAACTGTCATCGTTCATGAGGGTAAAAATGATGCGAAGGGATGGATTAATCTTATCAAAAAACATAAGGCAACAATTTTCATTGGCGTACCAACTATTTATCGACAAATCTTAAAAAAAACAGAAGCTAATTATACTGATATACCAACATTACATCATTGCATGAGTGCTGGTGAGCATTTATCTGATGAAATTTTTAGCAGCTGGTTTGAGAGATTCAAGCTAAATATATATGAAGCTGTAGGAATGTCAGAATTTTCATACTATATATCTCAATCGGTAAAATATCCTGTAAAACCTGGTTCTGCTGGCTTTCCTCAGCCAGGACATGACGTAAAACTTTTAAATCCTGAGACACTTCAAGAAGTAGCAATTGATGAGGAAGGTATGATTTGTATCCCTGAAAAAGATCCTGGTCTTTTTCTAAAGTATTGGAATATGGAGGAGGAAACTTCAAAGTATAAACATGATAATTGGTTTTTTACGGGTGATTTTGCCAGATATGATAATGAAGGCTATCTATGGTTCCTTGGGAGAAAAGATGACATCATTAAAAGTTTCGGATACCGGGTTTCACCATATGAGATAGAAAGAATATTTAAATCACATAAATTTATTGATAATTGTGTTGCAATTGGAGAGACACAAAATGACGGAAAAGTTCTTGTAGTCATTTACATTATACTTAATGAGTTAGGTTACCTTCATCCAAACAAATTTATTGAGTATGGAAGGGAAAATTTAGCAGCATACAAAGCTCCAAAGATTGCTTATATTGCAAAAGATTTTCCTAAAACAAAAAATGGAAAAATTTTGAGAAAACAAATAAATAAAAAAATTATTATAGAAAAATCGGACATCAGATAATGACTGTTATAAAAAAAAATGACTTTATAGCGTCGGTTGCAAGTTCCCTCCAATATATTTCATATTACCACTCTGAAGATTTTATTTTAGCCATGAGCCGTGCCTTCGAGATTGAAAAGTCAGCTGCAGCCAAGGATGCTATTCTTCAGATTCTCACAAACTCGAGGCTCTCAGCCTATGGAAATCGTCCAATATGTCAAGATACAGGTATTGTGACAGTCTTTGTTAAGCAGGGGATGGGCCTCAGATGGGATACGGATTTAACAATTGAAGAAATGGTGAACCAAGGGGTAAGAGATGCTTACCTAAATGCAGATAATCCATTAAGAGCATCCATTGTTAAAAATCCAATTTTAGAACGTATAAATACCAAAGATAATTCACCTGCGATTGTTCATGTTAGCCTTGTTCCTGGAGATAATTTGGATATAAGTATTGCTGCAAAAGGGGCTGGCTCAGAAAATAAGGCTTCACTTGGAATGCTAAATCCATCAGAAAGTATTGTTGACTTCATTTTAGGTGAAATACCAAAAATGGGAGCCGGGTGGTGTCCTCCTGGAGTTTTGGGAGTTGGGATAGGAGGGACAGCAGACAAAGCTATGTTGATGGCCAAAGAATCATTGTTTGAATCAATAAATATCCAAGAGTTAATAAAAAGGGGACCATCAAATACAATTGAAAATTTGAGAGTGGAATTGTATGAAAAAATTAATCGTCTTGGTATTGGGGCACAAGGTCTAGGAGGGTTGACAACTGTTCTAGACGTCAAAATAAAAGATTACCCCACCCATGCTGCATCGCTTCCTGTAGCTATTATTCCTAACTGTGCAGCTAATAGGCATGTTCATTTTAGAATGCCAACCGAAGGTCCAGTTAAGCTAAAAGTGCCAAATCTAGAAGTTTGGCCTAAAGATACATGGATTCCAAAAGAAACATGCCAAAGAATTGATTTGAATACTCTACAGAAAAAAGACTTAGATAATTTATCATTGGGTGGTAATTTTTTATTAAGTGGAAAAATCCTAACAGCTAGAGATGCGGCTCATAAAAAATTAAAGCAACTAGCTGATAAAGGTGGGCCATTACCACAAGGGTTAAACCTTAAAAATCGTTTTATTTACTATGTAGGGCCCGTTGATGCAGTAAGAGATGAAATTATAGGCCCTGCAGGACCTACAACCTCATCAAGAATGGATAAGTATTCAGATACGATGATTGAAAATTTTGGCATCATGGGGATGATTGGAAAAGCGGAAAGAGGAAAAGAAACTCTTCAAAGTATTAAAAAAAATAAAGTGATTTATTTTATTGCCGTTGGAGGGGCAGCATACCTAATCTCACAAGCGATAAAATCATCAAAGCTTATTGCATTTCCTGAACTAGGGATGGAGGCGATATATGAGTTTGAAGTCGAGGATATGCCTGTAACTTTGGCTGTTAATACGCGTGGAGAGTCTTTGCATGAAGAGGGGGTAAAAAAGTGGAGTGGAATCTTGAGAAAAGATTAAACTGCTAAATTAAACGTTCTAAAATATTTTTTTCAAGTTGTTTTATTGTATTTTTTTCTAATTTTTTTGCAGTAATAAGAAAAAAATCTTCGGCTCTGTTACCCAAGGTATTAATTCTTGCTTTATCTATTTCAAAGTCTAAACGATTAATTTCACTACTAATCATATTTAGGAGCCCAGGCCTTGAATCGGTAATAATTTCCAATTCGAATTGTGTTTTGTTGATAATTTTATTGTCAACAGTGGATTGGATGTTATGGTGTTCAGCTTGTCGTGTCTTTTGTAATGATAATTTTTTACTTTCTAACTTACGAGAGATTATATTCGTTAAATCTTGTTCAAGTTGTTTGAAGAATTGATTGTAGCTATCATTTATATTGCCGTCATCCATTACATGAAAAATATCTAGTGCATAATCGTGTGCGGTTGTATAAATTTTTGCTTCTAATATATCTAATTGGTTTTCATAGAAAAAATTTGTTATTTTTTCAAATAACGAAGGACGATTCTTAGAGTAAATAAGCACTTCAATAAAGCTTCCTTTATGATGATGAACTCTGACTATAGGCTTTTCCGATTCTGTGTGAGCCATAAGCAACCTTGTCTGCCAGGCTATTTCATTTGCATCGAATCTCATAAAATAATTAATATCAAGCTTTTCCCAAAAATCTTCATAGTGATTTTTTTTGATTGAATATTGAGAAAGAATTTTTGCTACCTCTTTTTTTCTATCATTAACCATCTCAGTTGGTGACTTGTGATGTTCACTAAGTAATTTTGAAGTTGATGTATACAGACTATAGAGAAGACTTGCTTTCCATTGATTCCAAACATGAGGGCTAGTGCCTCGAATATCTGCGACGGTTAGAAGGTATAGAGCATCAAGGTAGGTTTGTGTCTTAACTAAATTCTTAAATCCATGTATTACTTTTGGATCAGATATATCACTTTTTTGTGCAATTTGGGACATTTTTAAATGCGAATTAACAAGCCATGCGATTAAATGAGTATCTTCATCCGGTAAACACATTTTTTTACAAAACCTCATTGCAACTTTAAAGCCAAGTTCGGAGTGATCGCCACCTCTACCTTTTGCTATATCATGAAAAATTGCACCCAAATATAAAAGATATGGTTTCTTAAATTTAAGGAATATTTCATGGCATTCAGGAAATTCATATTTCAAGCTTGTTTTACTAAATCTTCTGATGTTTTCAACGACGTTTAAGGTGTGTTCATCTACGGTATAGATATGAAAAAGATCATGCTGCATTTGAGCTACGACCTTTCCAAATGCAGGTATAAAATTACCTAAAATGTTGCATTTATTCATAAGACGTAGAGATCGATTTACTTTATCAGTCCCCGAAATAACCTCGATAAACTTTAATTGATTTTTTTTATTGTTTCTATTTTTTTCATTGATATTCGAGCTAAAGTTATTTAAAGCTTCTAAAAGGTTTGCTCCGAAACCATGCGCTTTTTTTATTTTTTGTAGAAGTATAAATGGCTCAAAAATAAAGCTACCAATCTTTGCCATTTGCTTTTTATCAATTTCTATTAAGTTATTTGATAGGGTAAAGGGGGAATATTTTTTAATTTGAGTAATTTTGAAATCATTTGGATCAAGTTTCTTTAGGAGAATTTCATTTAATAAAATTATATAATTAACTGATTTATAATAATTTTTCATTAAAATTTCACTTGATTTTTTACCTTTTTTTGCCTGATAACCTAATGCTTTAGATAATCTTGCTTGAACATCAAAAGTAAGTCTGTCATCTGTAGATTTTGATAGGATATGCAACAGAATTCTATATCTATTTACCTTGCTGATGGTTAGTCGAATTTTTCTATACTGATCATCTGATAAAATTCCTTTTTGAGCCAATTCTTCAAATGTTTTGCCTTTTTTTTGACTTGTGGCAACCCATAGAATCATTTGTAAGTCCCTTAAACCGCCTGGACTTTCTTTAATATTTGGTTCTAGTTGATAAGCTGAATCTTTATATTTTTTGTGGCGAATTGCTTGTTCATTTATTTTTTCTTTGAAGAATCTTTTAGCGTTAATGATTTTATCAATTGTGGAATTAAATTTTGAAAATAAGCCATGATTTCCAAATATAAACCTAGATTCAAGAAGGTTCGTTGCTGTAGATACATCTGCGTTAAATTCCTCTTTAACTTCTGGTAAGCTCCTAACGCTATGACCAATTTTCAATCCTAAATCCCAGCATTTCGTAATAAACTGAGAAATATGTTCATCATTTTCCTTACTTTTTTCATTTTGAAGGACCAGTATATCTACATCTGAGTATGGAAATAATTCATTCCTACCATAACCACCAACAGCAATAAGCGAATTTTTATTTGAAACAGAACATTCTGACCAAAGTCTTGATAAAATTTTATCTACGATCTTTGTATGTCTTTTTAGAAAAGTAAAGCCATTATGGTTGCTAACAAAATCTTCACAGAGGTTTTGAAATTGTCTTTGATAATTTTTTTTTTCAAAAACTATGGGATCTACAGTCATAATTTTTTTAATCTAAGAATGGCTTTGGAGTTCCTTCAGAAACTGTTAATACCTCATATCCAGAATTGGTTACAAGTATTGTATGTTCCCATTGTGCTGATAAACTTCTATCTTTTGTAACCACAGTCCATTTATCCGGTAAAACTCTAATATCTTTTTTTCCGGCATTAATCATTGGTTCAATGGTGAAAATCATTCCGGCTTTTAACTCAATACCTTCACCAGGTAACCCATAATGAAGCACTTGTGGTTCATCATGAAATACTTTTCCTATTCCGTGTCCACAGAATTCTCTAACAATGCTATATGAATTTGATTCAGCATATTTCTGTATTGCATTACCAATATCACCAAGATGAGCTCCAGGTTTTACTTGCCGAATTCCCAGCCACATTGATTGATATGTAATTTCACAAAGTCTTTTTGCCTGAATAGATGGATCTCCAACATAAAACATACGGCTTGTATCACCATGATACCCATCTTTTATAACGGTGATATCAATATTAACGATATCACCCTTTTTTAGAATTTTTTCACCAGGTATTCCATGACATATCTGATTATTTACTGATGTGCATATAGATTTTGGAAATGGTGAATGCCCTGGTGGCGCATAATTAAGGGGAGCTGGTATAGTTTTTTGTTCCTTTGTCATAAAATCATGACATAAAGTATTAATTAGTTCGGTGGTGACATTTGGCTTAACGAATGGCGTAATAAAATCGAGAACCTCAGATGCCAACTTACCAGCAACTTTCATTTTTTCTATATCTTCTTGATTATTAATTGTTATTGACATATGGATTAATATTAATTTGTAAAAAAACCTTTGAAATATGTTATCATGACGGCGATTTATTTTTAAAATTTCCACTAAGTTTTTTTAAGGGTGCTTAGCATTTATAAACTTAGTGAAGTGATAACCCTTAAAGGAGAAAATTATGTCTGTGACAATGAGGCAAATGCTTGAAGCTGGAGTGCACTTTGGACACCAAACCAGATATTGGGACCCAAAAATGGCTCCATACATTTTTGGCGATAGAAACAAAATTCACATAATTAACCTAGAAAAAACTCTTCCTATGTTTGAAGAGACGATGAAGTACGTTAAAACATTGTCTGCAAACAAAGGTCGCATTCTTTTTGTTGCTACAAAAAGGCAAGCAAGAGAAATTATCAAAGAAGAAGCAACTAGGGCAGATTGTGCGTTTGTTAACCATAGATGGCTTGGCGGAATGTTAACGAATTTCAAGACTGTAAAACAATCAATTAAACGATTGAATGAATTGCAGCTAATGCTTGAAGATGGAAGTGTTGATAAAATTACAAAGAAAGAAGCGTTAGGTATCAGAAAAGATTATGAAAAGCTTGAAAGATCAATAGGTGGCATTAAGAATATGAATTCGCTCCCTGATGCAATTTTTGTTATCGATGTGGGTTACGAAAGTGGAGCCGTTGTGGAGGCTACTAAGCTTGGCATCCCAATTATTGGTGTAGTTGACACAAACAATTCAATCGATGATATTGCCTATGTTATTCCGGGTAATGATGATTCTAGTAGGGCTATAAGGCTTTATGCCAGAGGTATTGCAGACGCAGTTTTAGAAGGCAAAAAAAATGCTTTAGATGATTTAGCTAAAATGGTCAAAGAAGACAATACTGAAAAAACAGAATCAAAACCTGAAAAAGAATAAAATATTTAATTAGGAGTTAGAAGAGTATGGCTGAGATTACAGCAAAAATGGTAATGAGCTTGAGAGCTAAAACAGATGCACCAATGATGGATTGCAAAAAAGCTTTGAACGAGGCAGATGGCGATGCAGCAAGAGCAGAGGAAATCTTAAGAGTACGTTTTGGAAATAAAGCTTCGAAAGCTTCAACCAGAGTTGCGGCTGAAGGGATCGTATCATGTTATATAGATAATAATGGAAAAAATGGAGCTCTTGTTGAGGTAAATTCAGAAACAGATTTTTGTGCAAAAAATGATGAATTTAAATCGTTTGTTGAAGCACTTACTAAAGTTGCAGTTGAAAATGATGTTAATGATGTTGATAGCTTATCTCAACAATCAATTGACGGAAAAACAGTTGAAGAACTTCGTACACAATTAATAGGTAAGATTGGAGAAAATATAACACTTAGAAGGATTGAAAAAATTACGTCTAAGGGAACGCTTTTTTCATACAATCATGGCGGGAGAGTTGGCGTTATTGTAGACATCCAATCAGCCGATGAAACTTTAGGTAAGGATATTGCTATGCATATCGCAGCCACAAAACCTAAAGCACTTGATCAAAATGGGGTTGCACAAGATTTAATTGATTCAGAAAGAAGAGTTGCTATTGAAAAGGCGAAAGAGGCTGGTAAGCCAGAAGAAATGCTTGAAAAAATTGCTACAGGTACAATCAATAAATTTTTAAAAGAAATTACATTAGTCAATCAAGTATTTGTTAAAGATGAAAAAATGACTATTGAGCAATTATTAAAAAATAATAATGCCAAAATAAATGACTTCAAATTTTTTATTGTTGGTGAAGGGATAGAGAAAAAAGAAGTTGATTTTGCATCTGAAGTAGCCGCGGCGCAGCAATAAAGTATGTCTAATTATTAAAAAAAGGATTGTGATTCAATCCTTTTTTTTTATGCAAAAGAGTCTAAAATAATTGATATGAAAAAACTAAAATATAAAAGAGTATTGTTGAAGCTTTCTGGTGAAGCTCTTATGGGTAATGATGCATTTGGTGTAAATCCGGATACCATAAGTAAGATTGTAAATGAAATAAAGTTGATGGTTGAATCTGGAATTGAGCTAGCAATTGTAATTGGAGGGGGGAATATTTTTCGAGGTGTTGCGCTTGGCTCAAAAGGTATGGATCGTGCAACAGCAGATTATATGGGGATGTTAGCTACTGTCATGAATGCCCTTGCCCTTCAAGATGCTATGAAACATATAGGCATTATTAGTCGAGTTCAGTCAGCAATTAATATCGAACAAATAGTGGAACCTTACATAAGAGGAAAGGCTATTCGATATATTGAAGATGGTAAGGTCGTAATTTTTGCAGCTGGTACTGGAAACCCCTTTTTTACAACAGACACAGCTGCTGCCCTGAGAGCAATCGAACTAAATGCAGAAGTAGTTATAAAGGCAACCAAAGTAGATGGAATATTTTCTGAAGATCCTAAAAAAAATAAGGATGCTGAATTATTTAAAAAAATTACTTTTGATGAAGTAATAAATAGAAAATTACAGATAATGGACTCAACAGCTTTTACACTGTGTAGAGATCAAGGCATGCCGATAGCAGTTCTGAGCCTATTTAAAAAAAATACTCTCTCGAATTTTATTCATGGAATTGAAGAGGGCACTTTAGTTACTTTAAAATAAAGGGAAAATGATGGAAGAGTTTTTAGTTGAATCAAAAAGTAAAATGCAAAAGACATTAGAGTCTTTCCAAAATAATTTATCCAAAATAAGAACTGGGAGAGCAAATACAAGTTTGCTTGATCATATATCAATCGATTACTATGGGACACTAACCCCTTTAAGCCAGTTAGCTTCAATCAATGTTGCCGATTCATCTACACTTACTATTCAACCTTATGAGAAAACCTTTTCTGATGTAATAGAGAAAACTATAAGGGAAAGTGATTTAGGTTTAAATCCTGTTGGTGTTGGTGATTTAATTAAAGTCCCTATGCCACCTTTGACAGAAGAGAGAAGGAAAGATTTGATAAAGGTAGTTAAGTCGGAAGGTGAAAATAGTAAAGTTTCAATAAGAAACATTCGAAGAGATTCAAATGATGAATTAAAAAAATTAACTAAAAATAAAGAAATCAGTGAAGATGATGAAAGAAGATTACAGGACCTTGTTCAAAAAGATACTGACTTTTTTATTTCAGAAATTGATAAATTGATAAGTGTAAAAGAAAAAGATTTACTAACAATTTAGAGTAAAAAAACTGTTCTTTTTAAAAAAAAAATTATTAAAAGAAAATAAATTACCAATACATATTGCAGTAATCATGGATGGCAATGGTAGATGGGCACGCAAAAAATATCTGCCGAGATTGGTTGGCCACAATAAAGGACTGGATTCTGTAAAAAGGGTAATTGAATATAGTATTAAATATAAGATTTCGACGTTAACCTTGTATGCATTTAGTACTGAAAATTGGAAAAGACCCGTCAAAGAAATTGATGGTCTCTTAAAATTATTTTCACAATCAATTTCATCTGAATCAAAAAAAATACAAAACAATAATATAAAGTTGAAATTTATAGGTGATACTTCGATTTTTTCAAAAAAACTTCAAAATAAAATAGAAATTATAGAGAAAAAAACTATAAAAAATAAAGGTTTAAATCTCAATATCGCATTAAATTATGGCGGTAGACAGGACATTGTTAACGCAGTTAATAGTTTTTATTTGAATAAAAAAAATAAAACAACAAAGATAACCGAAAATAATATTAATGATGGCCTTTATACTAATGGTCAATCTGATGTCGATCTGCTTATTAGGACAGGTGGAGAAAAGAGAATAAGTAATTTTTTACTATGGCAAATGGCATATACTGAATTGTATTTTTCAAAAAAACTATGGCCAGATTTTGATGAAAATTTATTTGTAGATGCTTTATATTTTTTTCAAAATTCTGATAGAAAATTTGGTGCAATTTAATTAAAAAAACTATGCTAAAAAAGAGAATACTTTCTTCACTAATATTACTAGCAGTTTTTCTGTTCACTTTTTTTTTAAAAAGCCCTATCCTTTTTTTGTTGGTAATTCTATCTACTGGATCAATAGTGCTTTCAGAATTATCCAAGCTGCTAAAATTAAGTAATTTACCCCTTTTATTTTATTGGATAGTGTCAATCTTGCCGATTATTTTCTTTTATTCAATTTTATTTGGTATTAATTTTTCTTCTGAAGTTAATCAAGTTTTCTTAACAAGCATCCTTCAAAATTTTGCTTTAATAATGAGCATAATTGGGTCTTTGTTTTGGTTAATTATTGTGCCTATAGATATTTTGTATAAAAAGATTTCGACCAATTTAAAATTTAAGATTTTGTATGGTTATTTGATGGTCGCTCCATTGATAGTAGTTGCTTCATTTATATTCATAACAAATAAATTTTTTATTCTAATTTTGTTTTTTATGATTAGCTTTTCTGATGTTGGGGCTTATTTCTTTGGAAAAGCTTTTGGCAAAAATAAGTTAGCACGAACTATAAGCCCGGGCAAAACAATAGAAGGGGCTGTAGGGGGGGTATTATCTAACCTGATATTTATATTCATCTTATCTGAATTCTATAAAATAGATCTCATATTGTTGGCATGCTTTGCAACGATAGTAACAATATTAAGCATTTACGGTGATATTTATCAATCATTCCTTAAAAGACAAATTAAAGTTAAAGATAGTGGTTCAATTATTCCGGGTCATGGCGGTTTTTTTGACAGACTTGATGGCTTCTGTTCAACTATCCCAATAGCTTATTTGTTAATAACTGTTTCAACTATTTATTCTTTAGGTTTTTCCATCTAGGATGAAGATTATCTCTATTCTTGGCTCTACTGGAAGTATTGGAAGAAGTTCGCTTTCAGTTATAAATCTTCATCCCGACAAATATAAGATTTTTGCATTAAGTGGATTTAACAATACAGACTTATTAATTGAGCAAGCATTAAAATTCAGTCCAAAGTATATTGTAACTAAGGACTCTCTATCTAAAAAAGTAGCTGAAGAAAAATTCAGGCTTAACAATATAAATACTGATGTTTTGTTTGGTGATGATGGCTATAAATTTATAGCATCACATGAAGAAGTAACAACTGTTATTGCTGCTATTACAGGAAGTGCTGGACTCCCTTCTATTATTGATGCAGCTAAAAAGGGAAAAGAAATTTTATTAGCAAATAAAGAGTCAATGGTAATGGCAGGTGAGCTACTGAATAAGATATGTTTTGAAAGTGGTGCAAGTTTGATTCCGATAGATAGTGAACATAATGCAGTTTTTCAAGTAATTTCACCTAGATACAAAGCTCAAGAAGTAAGTAAAATTATACTAACTGCATCAGGAGGACCTTTTCGAGATTACAATTTAAAAAGCTTAGAGAATGTGACTGTCGATCAGGCATTAAATCACCCTAATTGGAAAATGGGAAAGAAAATTTCTATTGATTCCGCAACAATGATGAATAAGGGTCTAGAAGTAATTGAGGCCTCATATCTATTTAAAGTTAAAAAAGACAAGATAGGAGTTTTGATGCATCCTCAAAGCATTATTCATTCTTTTGTTGAATTTGTTGATGGAAGCTCTTTGTGCCAACTAAGCAATCCTGATATGAGAATTCCAATTGCTTATGCATTAAGCCAACCAGAAAGGATTCAATCTGGCGTGGAAGGCATATCCTATGAAAAGCTTTCAAAGCTTGAGTTTTTTGAGCCAAATTTTAAAAAATTTCCATGCCTTAAGCTTGCATATGAATGCTTATCACTGGGAACAGCATATTGTATTTTCTTAAATGCATCAAATGAGATAGCCGTTGATGCATTTTTAACAAAAAAAATCAAATTTATTCAAATTTCTGAGCTGATTGAAAAAACCTTATTGAAAGCAACTAAAATAGAAGCTAATTCAATTGAAAGTATTCTCGAGATTGATAGCATCGCAAGAATTGAAGCTAAGAATATTTTAAAAAATATTATTAATTAGTAGTTTATAAATAAATATTAAGGTAACTTATAATAAAAGATTAATAAAAAGTATCATAATTTTAAGTAAATTCATGTTTATTAAGGCTTTTATTAACTCCTATCTTATTACTAAATCCAAAAAGTAAATTCATAAAATATCTAGCCAAGTATTAAATCAGTAAGACTGATATTTTATAATCTCATTATTTCTCAATGACTTAAGAGATAATATTAGTTTTTAAATACTCTATATGCAGTATATAATATTGTTTTTTAAATAAAGCTATTGCTTAATGAAAAAATTTTTTTTCTTTATAATACTTTTGCTTTCGATAAATCTAACCTTATCGGCAGCAGAATCAAATATTTCAGACATAAAGGTTCAAGGTTTAAAGCGTGTTGACCCTGGTCTTGTATTTGACAATATACCATTTGAGGTTGACACCCCTATAAATGAAGCTGATTTTTCTGAAGCAATTCAGTTGCTTTATCAAACAGGACAATTTAAAAATATAAGTATTGATCTAGAAGGGTCTGTAGTCGTAATTATAGTCAATGAAAAACCAATAATATCAACCATTAGTTTTTATGGGGCTGAGGCAATTCAGCCAGATAAAATTAAGGAAGGTATGTTGCAGATGGATGTTGGGGAGGGATTAATTTTTAGTGAGCCTCAGCTCAAAAGAGTTAAAAATGAAATAAGTAAGCAATATCTAAACCTAGGTCTTTATTCAGCCACAATTGAAACTAAAATTACTCCGCAAGAAAGAAATCGTGTAGCAATAGACTTTTATGTCAATGAAGGCTCAACAGCAAGAATTAAAGAAGTATCAATAATTGGCTCGAGTAAATTTGATGAAGATGATCTTTTAAGTCGCCTTGATCTGCAGCCAACAAATTTTATGTCATGGTGGAATAAGGATGATAGGTATTCTCGACAGGTTCTTACAGGCGATTTAGAAAAAATTCGATCTTTTTATATGAATCGTGGGTATTTAGATTTTGACATCAAAAATACAACGGTAAGTATCTCAGAAACAAAAAAAAATGTTTATATTGCAATAATAATTGAAGAGGGCGATAAATATACTTTTGGAGATATACAAATAAGTGGAAAATATTATCCACTAACAGAAGAAGAAATTTTTCAAAATGATATAAAAACCATTAAAGGTGATGTTTTTAGTAGGAAGCTTCTTAATCAATCAACTGAATCTATTAATCAAGAGCTTGGTAATTATGGGTATGCTTTCTCTAACGTAAATCCTATTCCCAATGTAGATAAAGAAAATTTAACTGTTGGATTTAATTACTTTATTGAACCGGGTAAAAAAGTGTACGTAAGAAGAATAAGTTTTATTGGCAATGAAAAAACGAAAGATAAGGTCTTGAGAAGAGAGATGCGTCAGTTTGAGTCATCATATTATGATAAAGAAAAAATTGATCAATCAACAAGACGTCTTAAGAGAACACAGTATTTTGAAAATGTTGATATAAAAACAGTATCAGTTCCAGGTATTTCGGATCAAGTTGATCTTACCGTAGCAGTAAAAGAAAAAAATACAGGATCTGTGAAACTTGGAGCTGGAGCAAGCTCAGATGAAGGTTTAGTAGGAAGCTTCTCTGTAACACAATCTAATTTTTTGGGTACTGGCGATACGATCTCAGCAACAATTAACACCAGTAGCGTTAATACCATTTATAGTATCAGTCATATTGACCCTTACTACACCTTAGATGGAGTATCTAGAAGGTTAACTGCTTATACTAAAGAAACAAACACAAAAGACTTAGACACTGGTCAGTATGATAAAGAATCTTTAGGTCTGGGTGTTGGTTTTGGTATTCCAATGAATGAGTATGATACGGTAAATATCGGATTTGATGTTGATATGTCTGATATTAAATTAGTAGATTCTTCACCACAAAGATATAAGGATTATTGTACTCAAGTTTCTGGAGGTGACGCCAGTGGTTGCGATCAGAATGAAGCTGTTTTATCTTTAGGATATACTTCCGACAAAAGAGATAGTGCACTTTATCCTAGATCAGGCTATAAATATGATATAAGTTCAGAGGTAACTTTACCACTTTTGGATATGCAATATTATCAGTTTAATGGGAAAGTAATAGATTATACGCCTTTGACTGAAGCTTTCGTCTGGAAGAATAAATTAGATCTTGGTTATGCGCATTCGTATGGTGATGATCCGTATCCATTTTTCCAAAATTACTACGTAGGTGGCTCTAACTCTGTAAGGGGTTATAAGGCCGCTTCAATTGGTAAACAATATTACGATGAATCGCAAAGTGATTTTGTATCAACCGGAGGCACGACTAAGATTGTAGCCAATACTTCAATGTTGTTCCCACTGCCAGGAGGAGCCTTCAAAGATCAAGTTCGAATAGAGACCTTTATTGATGGTGGTGGCGTATGGGAGGAAGATGAAAATATTGCGTTGGATGAAATGAGATTTTCAGCTGGAGTATCTGTCTTGTGGGTTTCTCCTTTTGGACCAATAAATGTTTCATTTGCTAAGGCGCTAAATGATGATAACCTAGATGAAACAGAAGTATTCCAGTTTGGCATGGGAACAAATTTTTAAAAATAACTTAAGGAGATAAGATGATTAGTAAAATTTATATAGGTGTTCTAGTATGTATTTCATTATTACTACCACTCTCTGTTCAAGCGGAAATGGAAATATTCAAAATTGGGTATGTTGTTGTAGAAAAAGTTTTGAAAGATGCCCCTCAAACAGCAGCAAGCAACAAAAAGCTTGAAAAAGAATTCAAATCAAGAACTGATGGACTTCAAAAAAAGGTTAAGGATGTTCAAGCAAAGGAAAAAGATTTTAAGAAAAATAGTTTAACGATGTCAGAGTCAGACAAACAGAAAGCACAAAAGAAAATCCAAAATATGAAAATTGAGGTTCAAAGAGTTGAAAGGGAGTTGAGGGAAGATATTGATATCAGGAGACGTGAGGAAATTGGAAAACTACAGCAAAAAATTAATGAGGCAATTGAGGATTTAGCAGAGAAAGAGAAATATGATCTTATTCTTTATCAAGGCGTAGCTTTTGCTTCAAAAGAGATTGATATAACTGATAAGCTTATTAAGATTTTAGGTAAAGCCAAGTAAGAAGAATTTTAATGGCCAAAGAATTTAAGTGCTCAGAATTAGCTCAACTAGTAAATGGTAAAGCTTCAACTGGCAATATTATAGTAAATAATATTTCTTCATTAGAGTCTGCTACAGACAGATCTATTTCTTTTTTATCAGACTCTTCATATATACCTAAATTAAAAGAAACTAAATCTCAAGTTATCCTTATCAAACAAGATGATTTAAAGTATTGGGATAAGGATTATATAGTTGTAGAAAACCCTTATTTAGCATTCTCCAAAATTGCAACTTTATTTGACGATCAGAAAAAACATACTAATTCAGGCATTCATTCATCGGTGATTATTGGTAAAGGCACTAAGTTTGATGATGAATGTAATATTTTTTCTAATACAGTGATTGGAGAGGGCTGTTTAATTGGAAAAAATGTAAGAATTGGTCCAAATGTTTCTATTGGAAATAATGTTAAAGTTGGTGATAGTACAATTATTCATTCAAATGTAACTATAGAGGATAAAGTTGAGATAGGGCATTCATGTACTTTTTTTTCAGGTTCAAGGATTGGAACAGATGGTTTTGGGTATGCACCTGAAAAAAACGGGTGTTGGTCAAAGATTCCACAAACTGGAAGTGTTGTAATTGGAGACAATGTAGATGTTGGTGCTAATACAACAATAGATTGCGGTGCAATTGATAATACAGTCATTAAGGCAGGTGTAAAAATTGATAATTTAGTTCATATCGCTCATAATTGTGTGATTGGAGAAAATACGATTATTGCAGCAATGGCAGGATTTGCTGGAAGTGCGAAAATAGGTAAATATTGTATGATTGGTGGTGGAGCAAGGATAGGCCCAAACATTTCAATCGCTGATAAAACTGTCATATCACCAACAACTCCAATAGCAAGATCGATAAGAAAAGAAGGGCAAAGATTTACAGGGGCTGTTCCACCATTGAACCACAAGGACTGGTTAAAGTTTGCTGTTAGGTTTATGTTGAAAAAGGGTATGAAATGACAAAAGATACTTCAATGGATATTAATCAAATTTTAGATCACCTTCCACATAGATATCCATTTGTTTTAGTGGATAAAGTTTTATCATATGAATTAGGTAAAAGTATCGATGCAATAAAAAATGTAACTATTAATGAACCTTTTTTTCCAGGCCACTTCCCACATTATCCAGTTATGCCAGGTGTTCTAGTTGTTGAAGCACTTGCTCAAGCTGCAGCAATCCTATCTTTTAAAACGATTAATGATAAGCCAAATGATCACTCGGTTTATTATTTTGTTGGTATTGATAAGGCAAGGTTTAAAAAGCCTGTAGTGCCTGGCGATCAACTTAAGCTTAATGTTTCAATTGAAAGAACTATAAAAGGTATATGGAAATATAAGGGCGTTGCTATGGTAGAGGATGAAATTGCTGCTGAAGCTGAAATCATGTGCGTATTAAAAGAAATCTAAAAGAAAGATAATTTAAATGGAATTTGAGCAAGATATTCATCCAACAGCCATCATACATTCACAGGCAAAATTAGACAAAGGTGTGAAAATTGGACCTTACTCTGTAATTGGTAAGTCTGTTGAAATAGGTGAAGGCACTGAAATTGGTGGTCATGTTAATATTACAGGACACACTAAAATCGGTAAATCAAACAAAATCTTCCATTACTCATCCATTGGTGAGCAACCTCAGGATATGAAATATAAAGAACAAGAAACATATCTTGAAATTGGTGATAGAAATACGATAAGAGAATTTTGTACCTTAAATACTGGAACAATTGAAGGAAATAAAAAAACAATTATTGGTAATGATAATTGGATTATGGCTTACGTTCATGTCGCTCATGACTGTATTGTAAAAAATAACATTGTTATTGCAAATAGCGTCACGTTGGCCGGTCATGTTGAAATTGATGATTATGTAGTTTTGGGTGGATTAACAGCTATTCATCAGTTTTGTAAAGTGGGCGCGCATGTAATTACCATGGGTGGAACTTTACTCGGGCAGGATGTACCACCATATGTTAGAGCAGTAAGCAGAGGGGCTAACGCTTTTCCAAATGGTATTAATTCTGAAGGATTGAAACGAAGAGGCTTTAGTGCTGAGACAATTCTTGATATAAAAAAAGGGTATCGAATTATTTATATGAAAGATAATTCAATTGATCAAGCGAAAATAGAATTAGAGGAGCTTAAGAAATCTTCAAAAGAAGTAGGGCTTTATCTAGATTTTATAGAGAGATCAAAAAGAGGACTCATAAGGCCAAGTGGCTAAAATAGCAATATTAGCGGGGGAACCATCCGGTGACCTAATCGCTAGTCAACTTATGGCTTTCATTAATAAGAAAGTCAAAAACGTCGAATTTATTGGTGTTGGTGGCCCACTCATGGAAAAACAGGGTTTAAAATCTTACTTTGATTTTACTAACCTTTCTTTGTATGGGGTACTTCAAGTGCTGCCAAATATTCCAAAGTTACTGTATTTGCGCTGTAAACTAATAAATTATCTTAGGTTTGAAAAACCAGATATTTTTATTGGTGTAGATGTTCCTGATTTTAATTTCTATGTTGAAAAAAAATTAAAACATTATGGCATACCAACCTTTCACTATGTTGCACCATCTATTTGGGCTTGGAGGCCTAATAGGGTTGATAAAATAAAAAAATCTACCGATCATATTCTCTCTATTTTCCCGCATGAAAAGCCACTATTTGAAAAAGCGGGAATTAAAGCTACTTTTGTTGGGCACCCACTAGCAAATATCATTCCCTTTAAAATAAATATGAATAAAAGTAGGAAAAAATTAAATCTTGATAGCAATGAGCTTGTTATATCACTTTTACCGGGAAGCAGAGTGGGCGAACTTAAAGCCCACACAGATACTTTACTTGAAACGGCTCAAATTTTATTAAAAAAATACCCAAAAGCAAAGTTTTTAATACCAGTAAACAATGATAATAATTATGCATATATAAACAGTCGAGTTTCATCTAATTTAAGTAAGAAAGTTGAATTGTATAAACAGTCTGTTAGTGAGATTATAGAATGTTCAAATTTTGCAATTGTTGCCTCAGGAACAGCCTCTCTTGAGATTGCCTTGCATAAAAAACCAATGATTATAATTTACAAGGGATCATGGATTTCATATTTTGGGTGGAAAATGCTCCGCCTTATTCCAAATGTAGGGCTACCCAATATTTTACTTAATGAAGATGCTGTTCCAGAAATGCTGCAACATAAAGCTACTCCAAATTTATTGAGCATAAAAGCTATAGAAATTATTGAGAATAAAAGTTATCTAAAAAAACTAGAAACCAAATTTTTAAAGCTTCATAAAAACCTTAAAAAAGATACTTCAGCACTTATTTTTAAAACAATAAAACCTTATATTAAATGACGCTCATTTGTGGAGTCGATGAAGCGGGAAGAGGGCCTCTATGCGGTCCTGTATATGCTTCTGCCGTTATTTTGGATGATAGTTTAATCATAAAAAATTTGGATGATTCAAAGAAAATTTCTTCACAAAAAAAAAGAAAAGAGATATGTGAGGAAATAAAATTAAGAGCGTTTGATTATTCATATGCAACAGCAAGTGTTGAAGAAATTGATGAGTTAAATATTTTAAATGCGACATTATTAGCAATGCAAAGAGCAATTTTATCGCTAAAAAATAAACCACAACATTGTTATGTTGATGGTCTTCATGCTCCAAATGTAGAAGGAGTTCAACTTGAACCAATTATCAAAGGGGATGCATTAATCCCCTCAATATCGGCAGCTTCAATTATAGCCAAAGTTGAAAGGGATAATTTTATGGAAAACCTACATAAACTATATCCATATTATGAGCTTAATATACATAAAGGCTATCCCACCAAAAAACACTTAGCTTTGATTGAAAAATTTGGTGTTAATGATATATATAGGAAGACTTTTAAACCAATTAAAAATTTAATTAATCAAAAAAATACATAATTTTTTGTTTAATTCTGGTAAATTTTTTTGACGCCATTCTTTAATTGTCGCAGTATTAATTGATTGATCTGTGCTTGTTAGATTAGTTGCTATGCATAACCTTAAGGATTCATTGATAATTTTTAAGATATCCCTTAGTAGCTTATTGTTACGATAGGGCGTTTCTATAAATATTTGTGTTTCTTGAGTGTTCTGTATGCTGACTTGTATTTTTTTAAGAAAATCATTCTTTTTATTTTCCTCTATCGGTATGTAGCCATGAAAACAAAACTTTTGACCATTCAGGCCTGATGCCATTAAGCTTAAAATAATTGATGAAGGACCAATCAATGGAATAATTTGAATATTCAATTGATGAGCTTTAGAGACAATTTTAGAACCAGGATCAGCAATGCAAGGTGCCCCAGAGTCAGACAGTAAACCAACATCATTTCCTTCTAATATCGGTTTAAAATATTTGTCAATTGACTCAAATGAATATTTATTGCTGTGCTCCATGATATCTAAATCTTGAATTTTTACACCCGGATTAATTTTTTTTAAAGCTTTTCTGGCAACTTTTGGAGTTTCAACAATAAAGTGTTTAATTTTTTTTAGTTTAACTTTGTCTGTTTCTAATAAAAATTCGTTATTAAAATCTTGTTCAATAGAGGTAGGTATAAGAAATAGCTTTCCAAATCCTTTAGATTTTATATCCAACTATAAAACCTCAAATTCTTTTAAGAATTTAGATAATTTGATTAGCGGTAGTCCGATAACTGCAGTTGGGTCATTGCATACGATTTCTTCTAAAAGAGCAATTCCAAGACCTTCGGATTTGATGCTACCAACGCATTTTGTAGGATCCTCTAAAGATAGATAATTCTCTATTTGTTCATCCGTAAGATTTTTATAGGTAACAGAAAATTTAACTACATCATCAACTGAAATATTCTTCTGTTTATTTTTTATACATATTCCAGTATAAAAGTTTAAAGTTTTACCGCTATATTGCTTAAGCTGAAGAAATGCTTTTTCAAAACTTAGAGGTTTTTTTACCTCTTTGTTATTATATTCTGCTGTTTGGTCTGATCCAATGACGAACGCAGAAGGGTTATTAGCTGAAACGATTTCAGCTTTATCGTTTGATAGCCGCCTTGCCAATTGTTCGAATGTTTCATGGGCATGTTTATTTTCATCAATATTTGGAGATATGGAGGTAAACTTTATTGAGAGACGTTTAAGCAGTTCTTGCCTATATCTTGATGAAGATGCAAGAATAATTTTACTCATAAAAATAAATCAATATTATTGTGGTTGTATTTCAATTAATGTTTCGTTTGGTGAGACACTATCGCCATTTGAAACATGAATTGCAACGACAACCCCAGATTTTGAAGCCTGTATTTCATTTTCCATTTTCATTGCTTCAATAACAATAACACTATCGCCCGCATTGACTGAGTCACCAACTTTTACCTTTATATCAATGATTGTTCCAGGCATTGCTGTTGTAACGCACCCATCGTGGGTTGGGCGAGAATGTTTCGATGCTTTTTCTTGTTTACCTTCCTCATTACTAGCTACCTTATTTGATGTTCCTCCCTCTACAAGCACTTGATCTAATGTTTCGACAAGAACTTCCTCTGAAATACCATCAACAGAAACATAAAATGGTCTCTCTGCATCACCTGCTTTACCTGATCCAGTCAAGTTAATATGATAGGTTTCGCCGTGAAGCGTAATATTGAATTCAGAGGGCGCATAACGATTGCTTTCGTCGCCAACCTCACTTTTAACAAGTAATTCTTCTGGCACAAGAGATCCAGCATTTCTCTCTTTAAGATAAGATGTAGCTAAATCAGGAAACATGGCGTATGTGAGCAAATCCTCCTCATTTTTAATGATTTCATCAGCTTTTACCCTCAAATTTTCTATTTCAGGTTTAAGCTTATCCGCAGGTCGACAAGTTATAGGTTTTTGATCACCAATCGCAATTTTCTTTATTTCCTCATTCACTTCCCCAGGGGCAGCACCATATTGTCCTAAAAAGTAATTTTTTACTTCATTGGTGACAGTCTTATATCTTGATCCAGTAATTACATTTAATGCAGCTTGCGTACCAACAATTTGTGAGGTTGGAGTAACAAGAGGTGGATAGCCTAAATCTTTTCTAACCTCTGGAATTTCTTTTAAAACATCATCCATTTTTTCTAGGGCATCCTGATCTTTTAATTGATTTGATAGGTTAGATATCATTCCCCCAGGAACTTGGTTTGATAGAACTCTTGGATCAACCCCTGTAAATTCTGATTCAAATTGCCAATATTTCTTTCTTACTTCTCTAAGATGTTCACTAATTGAATCAATCTTTGCAATATCTATATTAACTTCATATCCCATGCTTTGGAGAGCAGCAATTATTGATTCTGTAGTTGGATGACTTGCACCTTCTGAAAAACTTGAATTACACGTATCAATAATTGTAGCTCCTGCTTCAACAGCAGCAATAAGATTCAAACTTGCAAGTCCAGCAGTTGCATGACTATGAATATGTACTGGGATACTTATATTTTTAACTAATAAAGAGACTAAATCTTTTGTAGATTGGGGAGTTAGTAAACCAGCCATATCTTTAATTGCTAACGTGTCACTTCCCATGGATTCTAATTTTTTTGCCATATCAAGAAAGTATTCGTTGTTATGAACAGGCGATGTTGTATAGCTAAGAGTGCCTTCAGCATGTTTTTTATATTTTTTTACTGCTTTTATTGATGTTTCAATATTCCTGATATCATTCATAGCATCAAAAACTCGAAATACATCAACACCATTTTCTACAGATTTTTTCACAAACAGATCTACAACATCATCTGAGTAATGTCTGTAACCAAGAAGATTTTGACCTCTAAGTAACATTTGAATACGACTATTGGGGAGGGCCTTCCTAAGTTTTTGCAATCTTTCCCAAGGGTCCTCTTTAAGATATCTTACGCAAGCGTCAAAGGTAGCACCTCCCCAAGCTTCTATTGACCAAAAATCAAGAGAATCAAGTTGCGAGCATATTGGAAGCATATCTTCAGTCCTAAGTCTTGTTGCGATATGACATTGATGACCATCTCTTAAGACTAGCTCAGTAATATCTATTTTTTTCATAATCTTTTAAATCCCTTCATGAGCAGCAATAGCAGCACCAATTGCAGCAGCAATTACTGTCGGCGGAAGCTCCTCGTTGTAGTCAGTTAGTTCTGGGTTTGATTCAACAAAACTTGTATTGAAGTCAGCACCAACAAATTTTTCATTTTTTAATATTTCAACATAATAGGGGATAGTAGTTTTAACACCAAAAACACCAATATCTCCAAGAGCTCTGATACCCCTTGTCACAGCATCATCCCAATTTAAAGCCCAAATTATTAATTTTGCACACATAGAGTCATAATACGGTGGAATAATATACCCTGTATAGATTGATGCATCAGTTCGAACTCCAGGACCACCAGCAGCATAATATCTAGTTACCTTTCCAAATGAAGGCACAAACTCTTGCTTTGGATCCTCAGCATTAATTCTAAATTCAATTGAAAAACCTCTATGCTGAATTTGATCTTGTTGGTATCTCAATTTTAAACCACTCGCAATTCGAATCTGTTCTTGAACAATATCTACCCCAGTAATATTTTCTGTAATTGTATGCTCAACCTGTAATCGTGTATTCATTTCCATAAAGTAGAAATTATTATCTTTATCTAAAAGGAACTCTACTGTACCGGCATTATAATAATTAACAGCTTGTGCTGCTTTTACAGCAAGATCACCAATGTATGATCTTTGTTCTTCATTTAGTTGAGGAGAAGGGGCTATCTCAATAAGTTTTTGATTTCGGCGTTGAATTGAACAATCACGCTCAAATAGGTGGATGGCATTGTTCTCTTGATCCGCCAAAACCTGAACTTCGATATGCTTAGGATTTAAAACACATTTTTCAATAAAAACCTCTGGGCTTCCAAATGCTTTTGTCGCTTCAGAAATAACTCTTTCGTAATTTGACTCAACTTCCTTTTCGTTGTCACACCTTCTAATACCTCTGCCACCACCACCGTTGGTTGCCTTTATCATGACTGGAAAGCCAATTTCTTTTGAAATTTTTACAGCTTCATCGAGATCTTTGACATTCCCATCGCTACCTGGAATAACTGGCACTCCTGCTTCAATCATTGCTTTTCTAGCTTCAATTTTATCACCCATCTTTTGGATGACCTCTGAACTAGGCCCAATAAATTTTAAACCTCTTTTTTTACAAATAGCGGCAAAATTTGAATTTTCTGATAGAAAACCATAGCCAGGATGTACACCATCACAACCTGCTGTTACAGCAACGTTAGCAATCCAATGGCCATTTAAATATCCAGATAAAGGGTCTGAACCAATGAAATACGATTCATCAGCTTTTTTTACATGAAGAGCATGTCTATCAGCGTTTGTATAAATGGCTACACTTGTAATACCCATTTCTTTACAAGCTCTAATAATGCGAACAGCTATTTCACCTCTATTTGCGATGAGAATTTTTGATATCAAAAAATATTTCCTTTGATTGTTAATTCTTAATTTACAGCTAAGATTTTAAATATATTTCGTATTTCTCAGCCATACATTATAACATGCTGAAAATAATCTTTTGACTACTTCACCAAATTCGAACTTAATTTAAAATAGAAAGTAAATTATAGAATCTCTTGTGTATGACTGTTACCTAAAAGATTATATAGAATACTTTCCATGCAAATAAAAGTAGATTTATGGTAAAATTTCGGATTAATTTAGTGTTGAAGCTTTGTTTTTTGATATTAATATTGAAACTCTACAGCTTTAAATAAAATAGAGTTTAATTTAAAAAATTAGGAGTACTTTATGGCTGTCCAAAAAAGTAAAAAATCACCATCACGCAGGAATATGAGACGCTCTCATGATGGATTATCAAATGCGGCAATTGCAATTGAAAAAACAACAGGTGAAACACATCTAAGACACCATGTTAGCGCATCAGGTTTTTACAAAGGTAAAAAAGTAATTGAGACAAAAGGTTAGTAGATTTTATCTACTATTAACTGATGCAACATAAAATTTCAGTTGATGCAATGGGAGGGGATTTTGGGCCATCGGTCACTGTTCCGGCATCATTAAAGATTTTAAAAAAATATGAAAACATTTCAATTGTCCTTGTTGGCGACTCCGGCAAGATAAATGAAATTCTTAAAAAAAAGAAATCGCTCAATCACCCAAGAATAACAATACGCAATACAACTCAAGTAGTTGGTATGGATGAGTTGCCTCAAAGTGCATTAAAAAATAAGAAAGACTCATCAATGAGGGTGAGTATCAATCTTGTCAAAGAGGGCGTGGTAGACGCATGTGTTAGTGCTGGAAATACAGGAGCTCTTATGGCTACTGCTAGATTTGTCTTAAGAATGTTACCTGGAATTGATAGACCTGCTATATCAAGTGAGTTACCAAATCCAAATGGCACAACATGTATGCTAGATTTAGGGGCTAATGCAGATTGTACCCCAGAGCAGCTTTTACAATTTGGTGTAATGGGCTCCATCTTGACAAATGTTTTGCATAAAAAGAATAATCCATCAATTGGCTTACTAAGCAATGGAAGTGAAGCAATGAAGGGGAGTGAGGTTGTAAAAAAATCTGCTGAATTATTTAGAGATAGCCACTTAAATTTTTATGGAAATGTTGAGGGAGATGACATATTTAAAGGCACAACGGATGTAGTTGTTTGTGATGGTTTTACAGGAAATATTTCTTTGAAGACAACTGAAGGTTTAGCTAAAATGATGGCAAACTTTTTAACGTTAGAATTCAAAAGAAATTGGCTTACAAAAATATCTGCAATTATAGCAATGCCAGTCCTGAGGCGCTTTAAAAAAAGATTAGATCCACGTCGATATAATGGTGCATCCTTTTTAGGTCTAAATGGAATTGTAGTAAAAAGTCATGGTGGCGCAGATGAATTTGCTTTTACTCACGCCCTAGAAACAACAATTTCAGAATCAGAAAACGATGTAATATCAAAAATTAAGGATCAACTGAAAGTTGAATCAATAATATAAAAAAGATTTTATAAATGATTTTTTCAAAAATTAAAGGCTGTGGAAGCTATCTTCCAGAAAAAATTCTCACAAACAGTGATCTAGAATCAACTTTAGATACCACAGATGAGTGGATTACTTCAAGAACAGGGATAAAAAAACGACATATAATAGCTGAAAATCAATATACAAGTGATTTGGCTTTAGAGGCATCCAAAATAGCAATCAAAGATGCAAACTTGAATCCAAATGATATTGATTTAATCATTGTTGCAACTACTACCCCTGACAAAATCTTCCCAAGCACTGCATGTATTCTTCAAAAGAAATTAAATATCAAAGAATGCCCAGCATTTGATGTTCAGGCGGTTTGTAGTGGGTATATTTATGCATTATCAGTAGCTGATAATTTTATCAAGACAGGCTCCGCTAAGAATGTATTAGTAGTTGGGGCTGATGCGATGTCAAGGATTACGGACTATTCTGATAGGAGCAATGCAATATTATGGGGAGACGGATCAGGTGCAGTTGTTCTATCTAATTCAAGTGAAGAGGGTATTTTATCAACCCATATTCATGCTAGTGGTGAATATGAAGAACTTCTTCATGTTCCACAAAAAGAAAAAAAAGGTGTTTTGAGAGCGACAATTGAAATGAGAGGGAATCAGGTTTTCAAAATGGCTGTAAATACACTTGATATGATTGTAGATGAAACGCTTAATGCAAATAAATTATCTAAAGAAGATATCGATTGGGTGGTTCCTCATCAGGCAAATATTCGTATTCTTGAGGCAACAGCAAAAAAATTAAATATGAGTATGGATAAAGTAATTACTACGATTGAAGAACAGGGCAATACCTCTGCAGCGTCAATTCCTTTAGCGCTTGATTTTGGAGTTAAGGAAAATAAAATAAAACCTGGTCATTTAATTTTAATGGAAGCGTTTGGGGGAGGCTTTACTTGGGGCTCCGCACTCATAAGGATTTAACATGAATAACTTTATCGCTTTATTTCCCGGGCAGGGGTCGCAATCAGTAGGTATGATGCAAAAATTTTCTTCTGAAAATTTAGTTAAACAGACATTTGAGGAAGCATCTGATATTCTTGAAATTGATTTTTGGGGCATGATTAATACAGAAAATACCGATATTAATCAAACAGTTAATACTCAACCTCTAATGCTCACAGCTGGAATTGCTACATGGCGGATACTTGAAAAAAAAGATTTTATCAAGCCACTATATGCAGCAGGGCATAGTTTAGGAGAGTTTACAGCCTTAGTTGCATCAAATGTTTTTACTTTTGAACAAGGGCTTAGTATTGTTAAAAAAAGAGCTGAATTAATGCAAAATGCTGTACCAGAGGGTAAGGGGGCAATGGCAGCAATCTTAGGCTTAGCAGATAGTGAAGTAATCAAATTATGTGAAGATTTAAAGTCAAAGGGGGTAATAGAAGCTGTAAATTTTAATTCACCTGGACAGGTAGTTGTTGCAGGTGATAAAGCTACCATTGAGTCCTCTCTTGAAATATTTAAGTCAGTAGGCGCCAAAAGAGCAATTATACTGCCTGTAAGTGTTCCGTCTCACTGTAGCCTCATGAAATCAGCAGCAAACGAATTTAAAGAATTTTTAGGTACTATTAATTTTAATCTACCAACCTTTCCTGTCATACAAAATTTTGAGGCTTCAGCATACGAAACGACTGATAAAATCAAAGATGCGCTTTATTATCAGATGTTTAACCCCGTGAAATGGACACAAACTATAGAATTTTTGGGGTCTTACAAAGAAAATGCATTTTTGGAAATTTTTCCTTGAAAAGTACTTACCAGCCTTGGTAGGAGAATTAATAAAGAGTTAAACCACATATCAATAGATTCAATGGATGCTGTTGAAAATTTATAGATAAACTAAAATTTAAACTTAATTTGAATAGGAAAGAAAATGGATATAAGTAATAAAATTATTCTAGTCACAGGGGCAAGTAGAGGCATTGGGATGTCGATAGCTAGTGAACTATCAGAAAACGGTGCAATTGTTATCGGAACAGCGACCACTAAAGAGGGTGCCTCAAGTATTTCAAATTCCTTATCTTCATTCAAAAATAAAGGCGAGGGGATGGTTTTAGATGTAAATAGCAGTGATTCTATTCAATCATTAATAAAATCAATTAATGAAAAATATGGTGAGATACAAATTCTGGTAAACAATGCAGGGATTACTCAAGACAACTTGTTGGTCAGGATGAAGGATGAGGAATGGGATAATGTATTGAGTACCAATTTAACTTCAATTTATAAACTTAGTAAATCTGTTTTAAGAAGTATGATGAAAAGTAGATATGGAAAAATTATTAATATTTCATCAGTTGTTGGCCATATGGGTAATGCGGGACAAACAAATTATGTTGCATCTAAAGCAGGTATAACTGGATTTACAAAATCTTTAGCCCAAGAGGTAGGAAATAGAGGGATTACAGTGAATTGTGTAGCGCCTGGATTTATTGATACTGATATGACTAAATCACTTTCGGATGATCAAAAAGAAAAGTTGATAACTCATATTCCGCTTTCAAGACTTGGAAACTCATCTGATGTCGCTAAGGCTGTTATTTTTCTTGCATCAAATGATGCTGATTATATTACTGGAGAAACAATTCATGTTAATGGTGGAATGCTAATGGCATAAATTTTTTTCTTAAGAAATTGTGTTTATTTTCTATAAGAAAAAAAAAGTTTATAAAATTCGTATTCATTTGATAAAATGTCGCAACACTAATTTGTTATTTTAAAAAAAGGGGTAATTTTAATGTCTGATATTGAACAAAGAGTGAAAAAAATAGTTTCAGAGCAACTAGGTACTGACGAAGCAAGTTTAAAAAATGAATCATCTTTTATTAATGATTTAGGCGCCGATTCACTTGATACAGTCGAATTAGTTATGGCTTTAGAAGAGGAGTTCAATACTGAAATACCTGATGAAGAGGCAGAAAAAATAACAACTGTTCAACAAGCTATTGATTACATAGAAGCCAATCTTAAGTAAATTACTATTGGAGCCCAATAAAAACTTAATTGGGTTCATTCATGAATAAGAGAAAAGTGGTTATTACAGGACTTGGATTGGTCACACCTGTTGGTATAGGTGTTAACAATTCATGGAAAAATATTATCGAAGGCCAGTCTGGCATTTCTAATATTACCAACTTTGATACAAATAATTTCCCATCAGCGTTCTCATCAACCATCGCTGGCGAAGTAAAAAACTTCGATCCTAAGGATTATTTAAACCCTAAAGATGTAAGAAGAATGGATACATTTATCCAGTTCGGCTTAGTTGCTGCGCACGAAGCATTCAATGATTCTGGTCTTGAGGTAAACGAATCGAATGCTGAAAGAATTGGTACTTCGATAGGCTCAGGTATTGGTGGAGTTAATTTAATTGAACAACAAGCAGAATTATTAAAAATGGGTGGACCAAGAAAAATATCTCCTTTTTTTGTTCCCGGAACCATAATAAACATGGTTGCTGGTAATCTTTCTATTGCACTAGGTTTAAAAGGTCCAAATATTTCAATTGTTACTGCTTGCACTTCTGGGACACACTCAATTGGCGATGCAAGCCGCATGATCGAGTATGGTGATGCAGATGTAATGGTTGCAGGGGGTGCTGAGGCAGCTATAACTCCTTTAACAGTAGCTGGATTCTGTTCTGCTAAAGCCTTAAGTTCAAGAAATGACGACCCTAAAGTAGCTTCAAGACCATGGGATATTGATAGAGATGGGTTTGTAATTGGAGAGGGAGCTGGTGTAATGGTTCTGGAAGAAATGGAACACGCAAAGAAAAGGGGAGCAAAAATTTATTGTGAGTTATCAGGTTATGGAATGAGTGCTGATGCACATCATATAACAGCACCTACTGTTGATGGACCTAAGAGATCAATGTTGGCAGCTATTAAAAATGCCGAAATTAATAACAGTGATATTAATTATATCAATGCCCATGGCACATCAACTCCATTAGGAGATATTAATGAAACAAATGCAATCAAAGAAACTTTTAATGAGCATGCTAACAAATTAGTCGTTAATTCAACAAAATCAATGACAGGTCATTTATTAGGTGGTGCAGGCGGGATTGAATCTGTATTTACTGCATTAGCTGTTCATAATCAAATATCTCCACCAACAATAAATATTTTCAATCAAGATCCCTTGTGTGATCTTGATTACTGCGCAAATGAAGCAAGAGAAATAGAGATCAAAGCTGCTCTTAAAAATAATTTTGGTTTTGGTGGAACCAACGGAAGTCTTGTATTTAAGAAATATTAGATATAAAAATTTTGACTAAAAATTTTTTAATCAATGGCGATTCAAAAAAAACTATAAGTCCTTTTGATCGTGGACTTGCTTTCGGTGACGGTGCTTTTAGAACATTTTTAGTTGAAGACTCAAATCCAAGACTTTGGAGTCTTCAATACAATAAACTTTCAGATGACCTTAAAAGCATTGGTATTAAATGTCCCTCCAATAAAGTATTACTTAAAGATATCAAAAATCTGTTTCCTCCAGAAGGTATTTATATTGGCAAAATTATCGTTACTCGAGGTGAGTCCTTGTCTGGCTATGATTTCAAAAAGACAATTAAACCGACTCGTATTTTGTTAAAAATTGATTTTGATCAAAAGAAGTATGATGCATTTCAAAAAGGAGTTCACTTATCAGAATCAAATATTAATGTGACAGAGGCATCTTATTCAAGCATTAAACATTTAAATAGACTAGAGAATGTACTTGCTCGAAAAGGTTTAAATAAAAAGTTTTTTGATGTAATTATGATTGATGATAATAAAAATGTATGTGATTGTGCAAGATCAAGTTTGTTTGTTAGGTATGGCACTCAATTATTTACACCTAATAATAAAAACTCTGGTATTTCTGGGGTAACAAAATTCATCATTGAAAAAAATATTAAAAAATTAAATTTATCAATGAGTTACAACCCTATCAAGCTAGAGCAACTAAAAAAAGCCGATGAGGTAATAGTTTCAAATTCAGTATTCGGAGCACTCCCTGTTTTAAGTTTTAAAAATAAAAAATGGGATAGAGGGAATCTTGCAAACTTAGTAAACAACATTCTAAATGAATCCAAATGATCTAAAATTGATTTTGAAAAAATTTTATAAAGATTTAAATAAATCTTTTAAAAAGATACGACCAATTCTTCTTAAATCAATAAATAAAATTCAGAGTAAATATTTCACTAAGAATCTAATTATTGCTCATAAAAATTTATTATTTATATCAACTTTAACTTTATTTTCAGTTTGGATAATAAGTTATCCGTTTCTTTCTCTAGATAATAGCAAAGATAAATTTTTTGAAATAAAAAAAGGGGAAAACTTTTCACAAATTACAAATAAATTAGTCGAGCTAGATATATTGCCAGATAGCCTTCGTTTCACAATTTTAGCCAAAATTACTAACAAAACGGAAAGTTTAAAAAGTGGGCATTATCTTTTTGAAAAAAATACCACTCCATACAATTTATTAACCCTTCTAGATAATGGTGATGGTATTTTGTATTCGGTTACATTTGTTGAAGGAACAACTTTTGAGGAAAACCTTCAGGATCTTAAAAATAATAATTTATTAAAAAATAACATCACTTATGATTCAGCACAGAATATAAAGGAAATTTTAAGGATAGATCACGAGTACCTTGAGGGACTATTTTTTCCTGATACTTATTATTATTATAAAGGGACACCAGATGTTGATATCCTTCGAGAATCTTATGCATTAATGATGAAGAAACTAACATGGGCATGGGATAATAAAACACCGGGGTTACCTTATAAGAATAAGTACGAAGCTTTGATTGTTGCTTCAATTATTGAAAAAGAACTAGGAGATAGGAAAGAGGCCAGCATGATTGCAGGAGTTTTTGTAAATAGATTGAGGGTTGGGATGCCTTTACAAAGTGATCCAACAGTTATTTATGGCATGGGAGAACGCTTTAAGGGCAACCTGACAAAGCAAGATCTTCTGAGGGATACGCCTTTTAATACTTATACTCGAAATGGGTTACCTCCATCTCCAATATGTCTTCCAGGTTTCGATACAATTGAGGCAGCTCTTAATCCTGCAGAAACTAATGCTTTCTATTTTGTTGCAAAGGGTGATAATAAAACACATCATTTTTCAAAAACTTTAAAAGAACATAATGAAGCTGTAAGAAAGTATCAAAAATGAGTCAATTAGGAAAATTTATTACACTTGAAGGGGTCGATGGTGCTGGTAAAACAACACATGTTGAATTTATAAAAAAATATTTTACAAATTTAAATCGTGACTTCATTTTGACAAGAGAACCTGGTGGGACAGTACTTGGTGAGAAATTAAGAGCTATTTTACTTCATGAAGAAATGACACCTAATACAGAAACTATTTTAATGTTTGCTGCAAGAAATGAGCATATTGATCAGATCATACGTCCAGGGTTAATGAAAGGGACAATTGTTATTAGCGATAGATTCACAGATGCAACTTACGCATACCAATCAGGTGGAAAGGGAGTAAGTAATGAGAAGATTGATATTCTAAAAGGATTAGTCCAAGGAGATTTGCAACCTGATTTAACTTTCCTATTCGATCTTCCAGTCGAGGTTAGCATTAGAAGGTTAAATAAGACGAGAGATCTTGATAAGTTTGAGCGAGAGGGAAAAGAGTTTCATGAAAATATAAGAAATAAATACTTAAATCTTGCTAAATTTTATCCAGAAAGATTTTTTGTTTTGAACAGTGAAAACTCCATTGAAGAGATACAGAATCAGATTAAGATTAGATTAGATGAGCTATTAAAATGACTCTTTATCCTTGGCAAGAAAAGTCTTGGTCAAGCTTAGCTCAAGACAAATCTAAAATGCACCATGCTTATATTTTTGTAGGTGATTTAGGAGCCGGTCTTCATAGGTATAGCAATATTTTTGCGCGATCATTAATATGTGGAAATTTAACAGATACAAACTTACCATGTGGCAAATGTCATGATTGTCATTTGCTGATGACTCAACATCCTAATTTAAAAATAATAGATAATTCTGTTGAAGATAGTGCATCAAAGAATATTTCAATTGAATCAATTAGAGGTTTAAAGCGTTTTTTTGAGTTAAGTTCTCATAAGGTTGATGGAAATAAAGTTATCCTAATTAACAATACAGAAAGTCTCACACTAAACGCTGCAAATGCTTTATTAAAGCTACTAGAGGAGCCACCAGAGAATTCATATATTATTCTAACAACCCATAATGTATCAAGTTTATTACCTACAATAGTTAGTAGGTGTTCAATTGTTACATGCCCTAAACCAACAGCAGTTGAAGCAAAAGACTTCTTAAACTTTCATGGTTATGAGCACCTATCATCGCAACTAAATTTATTTAACAATTTACCGCTTGACGTGATTGATAACCAAGATGATCTTGGTTTGTATGAAACTATAATTAATGAATTTGAAAAAGGGAAGAATCTAGAATTAATGAAGATTGATTCGAAATGGTTTTCAGGTGATTTCCCCTCAATCATTAGCCTCTTTCAAAAATGGCTTTATGATATTTTTCTTTTTAAATTAACTAAACAGTTTCAATTTTTTGGAAATAAAAAGGAAAATATTAAGAAACTTTCTGATGCAGCTGATATCTCAAAGTTAGTTAAATTAGTGATGAATGTTTATCAAGTGAAGTTAATTTCAGACAAACCTATAAACAAAGACATTGCTTTTGATAATCTTATGATCGAATATAAAAATATCTTTAAGTAAAACCTAAATTATGTATATAGATTCCCATTGTCATATTAATTTTCCTGAATTAAATAAAAATATAGATAAGGTTTTATCTAATATGGAGGAGAATTTAATTTCTCATGCTTTGTGTGTCAGCGTCACGCTCGACAACTTTCAAAGTGTATTAAAACTTGCGCAGTCACATAAGCACATTTTTGCTTCTGTAGGCGTCCACCCAGACTATGAAGACATCGATGAGCCGGATATTGAAACACTTTTATTGCATACTAAAAATAAAGATGTAGTGGCAGTAGGTGAGACTGGTCTTGATTATTTTCGTCTCAAAGGAGATCTTCTATGGCAAAAGGAGAGATTTAGAACTCATATCAGAGCTGCTGTAGAATCAAAGCTACCTCTTATTATTCATACCAGAAATGCAAGGGAAGACACAATTCAAATTATGAAAGAGGAAAAAGCAGTTGAGGCAAAAGGTGTTATGCATTGTTTTACAGAAACTTATGAGATGGCAAAGCAGGCAATTGAACAAGACTTTTATATTTCTTTTTCTGGAATTATTACTTTCAAAAATGCTGAGGATTTAAGAGAAACAGTAAAGAAAATTCCTCTCGATAGAATCTTAATCGAAACAGATTCTCCTTACCTAGCTCCTGTCCCAAATAGAGGAAAAATCAATGAGCCTGCGAACGTAGTTTATGTAGCAGAGAAAATTGCAGAAATAAAGAATATAAGTGTAGAGGAGGTTGCTGAAACCACAACTAAAAACTTCTTTTCCCTGTTCTCAAAATGTCAGACCAATTAACATTCCTTGGTGTTGGAGCAAGTGCTGGAACACCTGTTGTTGGTTGTCAATGCTCAACATGTAAATCAATCAATCCTAAAAATCATCGAACAAGATGCTCAAGTTTAATCAGTTTAGATAATGGAAAAAATATTTTAATTGATACTAGTCCAGATCTCCGTGAACAATCTTTGAGAGAGAATCTTGATTCTATTGATGCTGTGTTATTTACTCATCATCATGCTGATCATTGTCATGGTATAGATGACTTAAGAGCCTTTTGCCAAATTAATAAAAAACAAATACCACTTTACGCAAATAGTTTTGTAGTGAATGAGTTGGGAAAGAAATTTGAATATGCAATGAGAGAGCCAAATGGATTTTGGGAAGTACCGATACTTAAACTTAACATTACTAAGGAACCATTTAACCTCTTTGATAGATTAATTATCCCAATACCTGTGTTTCATGGGAAATCATTGATAAATGGATATCGAGTGGGCAATATGGCTTATTTAACAGATGTCTCAAGTATTCCTGATGCTTCAATGGAACAACTTCAAGATTTAGATGTCCTAGTGTTGGATTGCTTGAGATATGAACCACACCCAACACACTTTTCATTTGATGAGAGCGTTGAAGTGGCCAAAAAATTAAATGTAAAAGAAACGTATCTAATTCACATGACACATGATCTCGAGTATGATGCGTTAACGAAAGTTTTGCCAAAGTCTTTTTATGTTGGCTATGATGGTTTAAAGATAAATATTAATTAATTCAAAAGGAATTCTTATGTATAACAATTTTAAGCGTTTAGCAGTTTTTGTTGCTCTTTTTGCTTTCACCATAAATATTCAAGCTGATGAAAAACGCGTATATTCTGAAAATGATTTCATAAATATCTTTAGTGGCAAACCTAAAACTCGTTTTTTGAAATATTTGGGTGAGCCAGCCAATAAAGAAATTGCCATTAAACCAAAAGATGCAAGTAAAGTGATTGCAAGACCTACTGATAACAAGAACAAAAGTAAAGACAAAATGGAAATGTGGTACTACACAAATGTTGTTGAATACTCACCGGGTAAAACTTATAAAAGAACAGAAATTACCTTTATCAATGACCGATGCAGAAGTATTAGTTTTTTCAACCAATAAATTAAAATCTTGCAAAAAAAAACCACCAAAAGGTGGTTTTTTTTATTTGACTTTATTTAACCTAGTTTCCCAGCTAAAACTTCTGAAATTTTGGCCATTATTGCACCACCAATAAATGAAGCAGCCATTAAAATAAATGGATGACCCATGCCGAGTTGAATGACTGTTCCACCATCTGATGCCAGAGCAGCTTCTAAAGCAATCAACTCTGTTAGAAGCCAACCAAAAGTTGCAGCATATCCAAAAACATTTGCTGGAATATTATTTAGTTTTGGCACAGCTGTTAATATGTATACAGTAATACCAACGGCAACTGGTGCAGCAAACTGACCAAGATAATCATCAGTAAGGGCAAGAATATATACGGCAACAATAGCCATAAATGACCCAAAGATAGTTGCAGCTATAGTCTTACCTAAGGCATCTTTGCCTACAGTAAAGTAAGCTCCCCAAGCAATGAAACCCGCCCAAACTAAGGCAATACCATTTAATGGACCAGCTAATACTAGCCATGTCCATAAGACTGCTACCAAAGCAATACTTACTCCTAGTGCATTTTTCATAATTAAATTCCTCCTGTTGAATTTAAGATTAAAACTTACTTAAGTATAAATTTTTTAATTAAAAAACTTCAGAAAATCAATTATTAAAATTTAGATGATTAAGTTAAATTAAAATAACTAAATTAGATATTACACAACGATATCAGCATGTCAAACTTGTGACGTCAAAAGAAGGGTGGATATTTAATTAGATCAAGTGAAAATATCATTTGATATTAGCTTAACAATTTTGTATTGTTATTTATTAACAGTTACATAATATTTTATTGAATAAAAATTTTAATATAAATTTGTATATTTGGAGGATTTGTAATGGATGATACAGCGAATAAAGGCATACAAAAATTTCACGGCGGATGTCCACACGATTGCCCAGACACATGCTCCATGGTGTATGAAGTAGAAGACGGTCAACTTAAAGGCGTGAAGGGTAATGCTGATCATCCAATGACGCGAGGTGGTTTGTGTGTCAAATTAAAAGATTATGAAAAGCGACATTATCATCCTGACAGACTCCTCTACCCAATGAAGCGAGTTGGCCCCAAGGGTGAAAAAAAGTTCGAAAGAATTTCTTGGGATGAGGCGTTAACAACAATCGTTGATAAGTGGCAAAAAATTATTGAAGAAGATGGCCCACAAGCTATCATGCCCTATAGTTATTTAGGCAACCAAGGTCTTGTGCACGGACTGAATGGAGGAGATGCTTTTTTTGCGAGACTCGGTGCGACTGTCACTGAGCGAACATTTTGTGGTGAAGGTTCATGTACAGCATGGCTTTTGACTATTGGGCCAACAGCAGGTGTAGATCCAGAAAGTTTTATACATTCAAAATTTATTATTGTTTGGGCATGTAATTCTGTTAGTACAAATCTCCATCATTGGCATATTATTAAAGAGGCACAGAAGGCTGGGGCAAAAGTAGTTGTTATTGATTCTTATGCATCAAGAACAGCCAAAGAGGCTGATTGGCATGTGTGCCCTAAACCAGGAACTGATGGCGCATTAGCGATGGCGATGATGAATGTCATAATAGAAGAGGGACTCGTTGATCAAGACTATGTAGATAATTATACAGTTGGCTTTAATGAACTGGCGGAAAAAGCAAAAGAAAGATCTCCGGAATGGGCAGAAGAAATAACAGGAATTAGTGCTGGAGACATTAGAAAATTAGCTAGAGAGTATGCAACAACCCAACCTTCGGCAATTAGAATCGGAGTCGCGTTAGAGAAAAGTTGGGGAGGAAGCCAGGCAATTAGAGCAGTTACTTGCCTACCTGCATTAACAGGTGCATGGAGACATGTGGGTGGTGGTATCCTTCAATTTCCTGTTTGGGAACACCCTTATAAATTTGATGTAATATGCCGTCCTGATTTAATTCCAGAAGGTACTCAAGTTGTAAATAATCTACAACTTGGTCGTGTACTCACAGGGGAGCAAAAACTTAATGTACCCATTAAATCAATGATGTGTTGGAATACAAATCCGGTTACACAAGCTACCGAATCAGAAAAAATACTTGAAGGATTGAACAGAGAAGACTTATTTTTAGTATCAGCTGAGCACTTTATTTCAGATACAGCTGCTTACGCAGATATCATCCTTCCAGCATCTATGGGAGCTGAGCAGGAGGATATGATCCTATCGTGGGGTCATTTGTACCTTACATATAATTCTAAATGTGTGGAATCACCCGGTGAATGTTTGCCAAACAATGAAATATTTAGACTCTTAGCAAAAAGACTAGGATTTGAAGAGGAAAACTTTAAATGGAGTGATTCAGAGTGTCTTGAAAATTATGTAGATTGGGATTCACCCGCATGTGAGGGTATTGATTTTGAATATGTTAAGAAACACGGTTATGCAAGACTCAATGTGGGAACTAAGGATGATCGTGCACCACATAAAGAAGGTAACTTCCCAACACCTTCAGGGAAATGTGAATTTAGATTAGTGGGAGCTAAAAACTTTGTTGCAGGCCCATTTAGGCAGATGTATGAGGGCTTTCAACCTGGAGAGGACATTCCTGAGCTTCCTGACTATTTGGCGTCAAGAGAAACAGCTGAGGCCAATCCAGAGCTCGCAAAAAAATACCCACTAAATATTTTAGCTCCAAAAAGTCATGGATTTATTAATTCTAGCTATGCCAATATTGAAAATAAATTAAAGGCTCAAGGTGAGCAATTTGTTTTAATTAATCAAGCCGATGCTATGGATAGGGGAGTGAATGAAGGTGAAAAAGTCACTGTATTTAATGATAGGGGTTCATTTGAAGCTGTTGCTAAAATTACATCAGATGTGAATAAAGGTATTGTTGTGGCAACACTTGGTTATTGGAGACAAATGAATAACGGTGTTGTGAATTCCGTAAGCTCAAATGCTTTTGGTGATATGGGTAACTCGCCAACATCTCATGATTGCTTAGTTGAGGTGAGGGTAGCTTAATAGACGATCTAAAAAAAATAACTAAATTTTTAGAGCGTACCCAGCAATCATTCAAAGACCATACAAACAAATTACTCCCCTTAGAGGGGGGTAAAAACTTAATTAATAGTTTTGATGAATGTTTACTCCCTATAGCTAGTCATGATTCAAATGGTCTTTTTAATTATCTCAACAAAGCTGCATTATCTTTATTCAAAGTAACTCCAGATCAAGTTATAGGTAAATCAACAAAAATGACAGCGCCAGATTCTGAACAAAAAGAAAGAAATGCACTGCTAAATCAAGTAAACTCATATGGTTTTATTGATAATTACAAAGGCATTCGAGTGGCATCTGATGGCACATTGTTTGAAATTCAGAATGCAACCATTTGGAATGTGCTTGCAAGAGATGAAGGATTAATTGGTCAGGCAGTCATTATTTACAAATACAGAATGTTATGAAAAAAAATTCTCCCGCAAAGGTTTTGTTTGCTAGTTTAGCAGGTACCACAATTGAGTTCTTTGATTTTTATATCTATGCTAATGCAGCTGTTCTTGTTTTCCCTGCATTATTTTTTGCAGCCTCATCACCTTCAACAGAAATGCTTCAATCACTTGCAACATTTGCTGTTGCCTTTTTTGCGAGGCCACTAGGATCAGCATTTTTTGGGCACTTTGGTGATCGTATAGGCAGAAAAACAACGCTAGTGGCAGCATTACTTACTATGGGTATCTCAACAGTGGCAATAGGATTACTTCCAACTTATCAATCTATTGGAATTTTTGCACCCATACTTTTGGTCATTTGTCGTTTTGGTCAAGGTTTTGGATTGGGAGGTGAATGGGGCGGGGCAGTTTTACTAGCTGTTGAAAATGCACCTCCAGAAAAAAAAGCATGGTATGGCATGTTTCCTCAATTGGGCGCCCCAATCGGTCTTATATTATCTGGCGGTATCTTTCTTTATCTATCAAGCTCAATGAGTGAGTCAGATTTCTTTGATTACGGTTGGAGAATCCCTTTTTTATTAAGTTCTGTTCTTATTTTAATTGGTCTTTATGTAAGGCTTACAATTCTTGAAACACCAGAATTTGTAAAAAGCCAAAAAAAGAAAAAAACTTTAGCAGTCCCATTTTTTGAAGTTTTTAAAAATTATAGAACACCAATGATTCTCGGTACATTTATAGCTTTAGCTACCTTCGTTTTGTTTTACCTAATGACTGTATATATAGCTAGTTGGGCTATCACAGATTTAAATATTAACCGTGAAGATTTTTTAGGCAATCAAATTGAATCTGTTCTTTTCTTTGCAGCTCTTATTCCAATTTCAGCTTTACTTGCTGATCGATATGGAAGAAAGAAAATTCTAATTTTGGCTTCACTAGGCATTATTTTGTTTGGACTTATGTTGGGGACTTTATTGAATATAAGTCTTCTTTTAACACTTTCTATTGGAATGATTCTGATGGGGTTTACTTATGGACCATTAGGGACTATTTTGTCAGAACTTTATCCAACAAATATTCGTTATACGGGCTCTTCTTTATCCTTTAACTTTGCGGGTATTGTGGGTGCTTCGTTTGCACCATTTATTGCGCTCTGGCTATCGAGTAATTTTGGTATTGAGTATGTAGGTTATTATTTAGCAATTGCAGCGTTAATATCCTTGATAGCCTCATATTTATCTTCAAAAGCTAAGTAGAATATTATGCATATATTTCTTCAGTTATACGATTATGTTTTAAAGTTAGCAAGCCATGCAAAGGCTAAATATTATTTGTTTATTTTAAGTTTTGCTGAATCTTCATTCTTCCCAATACCCCCAGATGTAATGTTGTTACCTATGTGCTTATCTAATCCCAAAAGGGCATGGAGCTTCGCATTTATTACGACCGTTGGTTCAGTTCTAGGTGGTGTTATTGGTTATTTCATAGGTATTTTCGCATTTGGATTTATTGAGCCATATTTATATGATTGGGGATATATAGCAGCATATGAAAGGGCAGTAGTATGGTTTGAAGAATGGGGTTTTTGGGCGGTATTTATTGCTGGCTTTTCACCGATACCCTACAAGGTGTTTACCATTGCAGGTGGTGCGCTTACAATGCCACTAATACCCTTTATTTTCGCTTCAATTATTGGAAGAGGAGCTCGATTTTACTTAGTTGCATTATTTGTTATTTTGTTTGGCAAAAAGTCGGATGAGTTGATAAGAAATCATATGAGTAAGATTGTATGGGGAACAGTTTTATTTATTATTACACTGCTATTTTTTTTAAAAATATAAATTTTTAGGCCATAGAAAATTATTCATATTAATTTTTTGAAATTAGTACACTTAAAATTTTTTGAACTGATTGAGAAACATTTTCTGCATTATATCCGCCCTCAAGCATATATAAGATTTTTCCGTTAGCATATTTTTGAGAGATATCTTGTAAGATTTCTGCAACAGCTCCATAACCGCTATCAGTATAATTTAACTGCCCTAAAGGGTCTCCCTTATGAGCATCAAAGCCTGCGGAGACCAATACAAATTCTGGCTTAAATTTATCCATTGCTGGTCTCAATTGTAGATTAAATGCTTCAATAACTTCATTATTGCCACTTTCTTTAGGAAGCTCTACATTTAATGTATAACCTTCACCTTCACCTTTACCTATTTCATTTGGTCTTCCAGTGCCAGGAAAAAGTGGATGTTGATGTACACTGAAATAAAAAACGTTATTATCTTCATAAAAGATATCTTGTGTTCCATTCCCATGATGCACATCAAAATCGACAATTAGAATTCTTTTTAATCCATATTTTTTTTGTAAGTATCTAGCAACAACAGCGATGCTGTTATAAATGCAAAAACCCATACCTACTGAGGATGTTGCATGATGTCCTGGCGGTCTTACTAAGGCAAAAGCAGCAGAAATGTCTTCACTCATTATTTGATCAACAGCCTCTAATCCAGCACCAACGGCTAATTTTGCTACCAAATTGGAATCTTTAGAAATAGGGGTGTCACCTGTACTTAAGTAGGAGGTATTATTATTCTTTAATTGTGATATTTGGCGATTAACTAACTCAATATATTCTTTGGTATGAGCCAATTCTAATTCATCATTAGTAGCTTCATTAAAGCTTGGCCAAATAGTATTTGAAATAATTTGATCATTTTTTTTCAGGGCATTAATTACAGGAATTAAACGTTCAGGATTTTCAGGATGACCAGCACCTGTGTTGTGTAATAAAAATCTTTCATCGTAGAATATTCCTACTTTCTTTTCATTTGCAGAAGAAATATTGCTTAATGTTCCTATGATCATTACAAGGTTAAAGAAAAAAATTATATTATTTTTCATATACAATTAATTATACTTAAAATGATTTATATAAAATGAAAAAAACAAATTCTCTTTACGTTTCATCACCTGTTAATGCTCTTGTTAAAGGAATTTTAAGGGAAGATAAGACACTTAAAGAGGTTCTTGAGCACGGAGACTTTGGTTTAGGGACGTTTAACGACCTAGATGGTGAGATGGTGCTCCTAGATGGTGTTTTTTATGACCTCCATTCTGATGGAAAAACTAATATAGCTGATATTAATCTTGAAACACCTTATGCATGTGTAACACATTTTAAGCCCGAAACCTCACTAATTATTGACGAGGAACTTACCTTTGATACACTAAAAAGGAAAATAGATTCCTTATTCTTATCAAAAAACTTGATCTATGCGATTCAAGTTACTGGAAAATTTAAGTCAATTAAAGCTAGATCTGTTCCAAAACAAGAGGCATATAGACCTTTAGTGGATGTTGCAAGTGATCAGAAAGAGTTTTTCTTCAAAGAAGAAGATGGAACATTGGTTGGGTTTTGGACACCTGATTTTATGCATTCAGTCACTGTACCAGACTATCATCTTCACTTTATATCCGATGATAAACAAAGAGGAGGTCATTTACTTGAGTTTATATCTTCAAAGGTTGAGATTAAGATACAACCTATAGAGCAACTTACATTAGATTTACCTCATAGCATTGATTACCTTACTGCAAGCTTAGAGGATGATATAAGTGAAGATCTCGATAGGGCTGAACATTAATTCATTATCTTTCCTAATACATTATACTTCGTATAATGTATATTATGTTAAATAAAATAAATACATTACTTTATTTATAAAATACCATTCCCTTTCAAATAAAACATAGCTAAGTAAAATAGAGACAATGCAAAGCACTCTTAAAAACTATACGTACCTTAGTTTACTGATTGTGATCTGGGGATCATCTTTCGCTTTTATATATGAATGTCTAGATAGCGGCTACTTTTCACCCGAACAAACAGTTGGCTATAGACTTGCAATTGGTTCTGTTGTTTTAATTACATCTTGCTTATTATGTAGAAAGAAACTGCCAACCTCATTGTTTGCATGGCTACATTTTCTTATATACGCAGTTATTGGTAATGTCATACCTTTTCAACTAATTTCACAAGGACAACTTTTTATCACATCAGGTATGGCTGGACTCTTAATGGCATTTGTTCCTCTTGTGACTATGATTTTGGCGCATATGTTCTTGCCCAATAATGCTTTAAACCGTTTTAATATAATAGGGTTTATTATGGGTATTTCTGGGGTTTTATTTGTTTTAGGACCTTCTATAAACGATGGTAATAACACTTTATATGGAATTTTGTTGGTATTAGGAGCCACCCTATTTTATTCAATAAATAGTGTAATTGTTGAAAAACTGCCTAATTACGACCCACTTGTTGCTGCCACGTGTTCTACGACGATCGCTTGTTTTTTAGCATTCCTCTTATGGCCTGAAATTATTTATCTATCACTCGATGGTATATCAACTAAAGCCACATTCAGTATGCTTTCGCTCGGTTTATTTTCTACAGGATTAGGCGCATTAATTTATTTTAATCTAATAAATAATGCCGGTGCTACCTTCTTAGCAAATATGAACTATGTCATACCTGTATATGCATTTACTTTAGGAGCGATCGTTTTGGGCGAAAAGGTACTATGGCAAAACATTACTGCTTTGATTTTGATAGTTTTCGGTATATATGTATCTAGGAGAAAAACTAGACCAAAAAGCTAGTCAAAGTCTTTAATACCAAGCCTTGCCATAACAATTTCTGCATTTTTTTTGCTTTCCTTAGCGGCTTCTTTATCACCCATCTTTGTATATAGCTCAACCTGAGCAATTAAGGTTTTTGCCAGATAGTATTCACCACCATTATCAATGCAAAATTTTTCAAGCCTTTTTAAGGTATCTACTGCTTTGGGTTCGTTTTTGTCTAAGTAATAATAACGGGAAAGCTCAATAGAGCTATCAGCATACTCACCTAGCATCCCTGTCTTTTGAAACATTAATGCCGCTCTTAAGCCATATTCAACAGCCTTTGAGGCTTTGTTTCTATAAAAGTAAGTTTGGGCTAAACCTTCGTAACAAACGGCTCTCTCGTTATCATTTGATGCAAGCACCAAAGCTCTAGTGTAATAATCTTGTGAATCTAAAAATTCTTTAGTTCTTAATTTATTAATACCCAACTGATATAAAAAACGGTGCTCATATTGTAGATACTTACTATTACCCAATTCAGCAGTCTGAAAGCCATATATAAAGGTTTTATTAGATTCCTCGTAATCGCCTGAATCTCTTTGAGTTATTCCTTTAAAAAGGATTGCCTGCATTTGGTCAGCTTGGATAACAGCTTCTTTTTCTGCTAACTCAAAATCTTTAATAGCTTGATCATTATTCCTTAGCTGAAAATTAGCTTTTCCCATACAAAAATTAGAATCGTATTGGTTTTTTACTGACTTTGCAGCCTTTAAGGCCTCCTCATACTTTCCTTTATTAAGTTTATTTTCACATTCATTATTTACATTATATGCAAATAAATTATTAGAAAACAATATAATGAAAGATAAAGCTAAAGTAGTTTGTTTAATCATTTTTTCTCCATTGTCCATTTAATCAAATCATCTTCAGATATTACGTTTACACCAAGAGATAGCGCTTTTTCAAGCTTACTACCAGCATCAGCCCCGGCTAAGACATAATCTGTTTTTTTTGATACCGAAGATACAACTTTTCCGCCAAATTGATCAATTATTTCTTTGGCATCTTCTCTTTTAAGTGAAGGCAACGTTCCAGTTAATACAAAATTTTTCTCAAAAATCTCTGGTGCACTACCTAAATCTTTTTTAACTTCAGATTTTAATTTAATGCCATTTGTTATCAACTTATCAATAAGTATGTTGCTGTTATTATCATTAAAGAAATCAAAGATAAATTTAGAAACAGTAGGTCCTATATCATCAACATCCTCAAGCTTATCAATTGTTTGTGCTTTTATATTGGATATAGTTCCGAATTCTTTAGCTATATCTTTAGCTGTTGCTTCGCCAACGCCCCGAATACCTAGCGCATATATAAATCTACCTAAGGTTGTCTCTTTTGATTTATGGATTGAATTAATAAGATTTTTTGCAGACTTATCACCAAATCTATCCAAATCTTTAAGTGAATCAAGGCTTAGGGTATAAATGTCTGAAACATCATCTATTAATTTTGATTCAAGAAGTTGATCAATTATCTTTTCTCCTAAACCATCGATATCCATAGCTTTTCTTGATGCGAAATGCATAATAGACTGCTTTTTTTGAGCTGGGCATTCTCTGCCTGCATTACATCGAAGAACAGCCTCACCCTCTTCTTTTTTTAATGTTCCACCACATTTAGGACAATTTACTGGCATTGTAAATTTTTTAATATTTTTAGGTCTTTTTGATTTTATAACACTGACTACTTCTGGCACTACATCCCCTGCTCTTCTGATTGAAACATAATCATTTATATGAACATCTTTTCTCAGAAGCTCAGCTTCATTGTGAAGGGATGCATTAGTTACAGTTACTCCTGACACAAATGTTGGTTTTAATCTGGCAACTGGTGTTATTGCTCCTGTTCTACCTACTTGCACGTCTATATCTATTATTTGTGATTCAGCTTCTTCTGCTGGAAATTTGTGAGCAACTGCCCATCTTGGTGCTCTTGAAACAAAACCAAGCTCGTCTTGATAGTTAAAAGAATTTACTTTGTAGACAACTCCATCAATATCAAATGGCAACTCTTCTCTTTTGTTAATAATATCGGTGTAATAAGTCAATAAATCATTTATATTATTTACATTTTTTACAAGATTTGTAGTTGGTATCTTAAGCTCATTTAAGAGGTTAATTGAATCAGATTGGGACTGTAATATTTTATCAATACCTTCAAAATCTATACTGTAGGCATAAAACCTCAGAGGTCTTGTAGCAGTTATATTTGAATCCAATTGCCTTAGGCTTCCTGCAGCAGCATTTCTTGGGTTTGCGAATACCTTTAAACCTAACTCTTCTTGCTTTTTATTGAGTTCAACAAAGTCTTCTTTAAACATGACAACCTCACCTCGAATTTCAATTTTAGTAGGCAAGTTTTTAGTATCTATTTTTAGAGGAATGGATTTAATAGTTTTTAGATTATGCGTGACATCTTCCCCCGTAAATCCGTCACCCCTTGTTGCACCTAATGTGAAAATTCCATCTTCATAAATTAATGCTACTGCGAGCCCGTCAAATTTTGGCTCTACCGCATAAGTTATATTTTTGATTCCAAGATCAGTTTTTATTCTTTTATCAAACGCTATAAGTTCATCATCATAAAAAACATTACTTAATGACAACATTGGCCTAGAATGTGAGACTTGACTAAATGCTGTATTTGAAAGCATCCCAACTCTCTGAGTTGGTGAGTCTGGTGTAATTAATTCTGGATATTGATTTTCTAAACCCTCTAGCTCTTTTAAAAGTTTGTCATATTCGTTATCAGGTATAGTTGGATCATCTTCAACATAATAGTTATAGTTATGTTGTTGAATTTTTGTTTTTAAATCCAAAGCTTTTGTTTCTAATTCTGACCTTTTTTTCATGACTTAATTGAACATTTTTTCAGCAATATCAGATCCAGATAGAATTTTTTTATCTTGCATTATTTTTTCTAACTTTTTCAAATGCACATAAATTTGACTGATTTTTTCATCGTTTAATGGCTTTCTACTTGAGTCAACAAGAACACCGTTAAGTTTAGTATTGAATTGTTTTATAGTAGCAATCATTTCATTAAATGCAGTTGTTATTTTTATTGTATTAGGAATATCCATTTTGAAGATAATCCCCTGAAGGAAAGCTTCATGGCTAATGTTTAAGGGTTTTCCAGAGAGTGACGTTAATGTGCATATCTTGATACCTGATTCTGGGTTTATTAATTCATGATATGACTTATTGTTTGTTTTAAAAATAGGCTGATTAAAAAAGTCTATCAACGGTCCTGCATGAAAAGTTGGGTCAGATTTAGGATAAACTTGCAAAACCAATGAGTGATCCACTTCTTTTCTGAATTTACTTAAGTGGAAAGATTCTTTTTCGATATCTTGATTTGATAACCAAAACATTCGCCCATCTACTTTTGATGAAATTTCATTGGCTAGCTCTCGGAAATTTTCAATACTTAAGGCATCAAGTGTGAATCTTCTACTCGCCAACAATAAGACTAGTAATATTTGATTATATTCGATAGTGTCATATATGGCAGTTTCTGTAGCCCATAAATTGTTATCTTTTCTTATGTAAACTCTTACCCCTGGCATTGCTTTAATTTTATCAAGAAGTAGGCTTGCGCTTCCCTCTTGCATCTTCTTTGAAGTAATTGATATAACTGTTTCAACGTCTCGATATATTCCATCAGGCAAATTAGAATTGATGATTTTTTCTGATCCCGTTAAGCTTTCATCATTTTCAAAAACATTTTTATCTTCCTCCTCAGGTACTGATGAAGGTTCCTCTATGACATTGGAATTATTAAATAGTGGATCATTTTCTTCATTAAAAGAATTATTTGGTTTTGAAAGGGTTGGCTGTTTCTTTGATAATCTTTTTAGCTCACTCCAGTTGTAAATAATCAATATCATGATAATAATTACTCCAGCTATAAGCAGTGCAAGTTGAACATCATTCATATCTAGTAAGCTAACTCCATTTCATCTATATCCCGCATATCCACCTCAACAATCCTAGATACTCCTAGTTCTTGCTGAGTGACGCCAATCAATTGCTCAGCAATTTCCATGGTAATTCGATTATGGGTAACGATGAGAAATTGTGTCTTTTCAGCCATCTCTTTTACTAATGAACAGAAATTCCCTGTATTAGTATCATCTAAAGGAGCATCAACCTCATCCATGACACAAAATGGTGAAGGATTTAATTTAAATAAAGCAAAAATTAGCGAGATCGCAGTTAATGCCTTTTCTCCTCCAGACAAAAGATTGATTGTTGTATTTTTTTTACCAGGAGGCTGAGCAGAAACCTGGAGACCCGTATCTAATATTTCATCTCCTAATAATTGAAGCTCTGCTTTACCCCCTGTAAATAATCGTTTGAAAAACTCATTAAAATTCTTATTGACCTCTTTATAAGTTGTGTCTAACTTCTCTCTAGTTTCATTATCAATTTTCTTAATTGCGCTTTCCAGCGTATTCATTGCTTCAGTTAAATCATCTGATTGTTTCTGTAGGTACTGTTTTCTATCTTGAATAGAATTTAATTCATTGATAGCAGCTTGATTGACAGGTCCTAAACGCTCTATTTTCAATCGTATTGCATCACATTTCTCGGTAATCGATTCAACACTAGCGTCGCTATCTATCCTATCTAAAAGTTCTGATTCATGGAAAGAGGTTTTTTCAATCTCCTGACAGCATTGCTCAAATAAAATCTGGCCTTCCCTTTCTTGTATTTTTGATTCTTGAAGCTTTTCATTAAGGGGATTTAGAGAATGTTGCTTTTCCAATCTCGAAGTTTCTAAATTCTTAAGATTTGCTTCTTTTGTAATAAGCTCCTCTCTTGCTTTTACAAGGATCTTTTCAGCCTGATCTTTTTCTAAAAGACTCTCCTTAAGAAGAGTTTCTTGATTTTCAGAACTTTTATCATTCAATTGAATATGACTTTCATCAATAAGCTTCTCTAATCGTGACTTTTCATTTGCGTTATGATTTAACTTTTCAACAAAATCATCATGCTTGTTTTGGTAAATTTTTAGGTTAAAAATTAACTCTTGCTCGATCTTATCTCTTTCAAGAACTTTTGCTCTTTCAGCCTCATAGTTCTCTTCTGCGATTTTTTTACTCTCAGAAAGGCCATTAAGTATATTTTCTAAATTGGGTTTTTCTTTATTATGTAAATCAAGACTTTCTCTCTTTTGACTCAATTCATTATTAAATTCATCAATCTTTTTATCAGTATCTTTAATTTCTTTTTCAATATTTACAAACCGTTCTTGTCGATGTATCTCAATTTGTTGATTTTTATTGATTTCAATATTTATAGAATTTTTTTCTTCAATTAAGTCAAATTTTTTCTCAGCTAATCTATCGATGTCTTCTTTTAATTTATTTACTTTTTCTATATGTTCATTATGAGCAATGATTGTTTTTTCAAGCGTTTCCTTATTAAGTGGTAATGCTTTTTTAAGGTCTTCAAGAAGCTTTAAATTGGCTAATTTATTTGAATTTGATTTATTTTCCGCTCTCAATACCTGAAAGTTTTTACCGTAAATATTCCCAGATTGATCTATTAATATTTCACCAAACTTAAGTTGCTTTAAATCACTCTCAACACTATTAATATTTGTTATGTAGGTGTGGCATAACCA
>Ga0255752_10000223_pt1 | contig 69465 bp, 68 predicted proteins | sample 011ome_25_FD_179952 | JGI IMG/M metagenome (GOLD analysis project Ga0255752, IMG submission 179952) | Coastal salt marsh microbial communities from the Groves Creek Marsh, Skidaway Island, Georgia - 011512CT metaG (version 2) | ecosystem: Environmental > Aquatic > Marine > Intertidal zone >...
TTAACTAAAGAACAAGAAAAATTTGTTGCCTCTGTAAATAATGATACGGTTCCTGACAATGAAATTTTTGCAGTATATTGGAAATTCAACAGAAGAAGAGAATTATCAAAGAAATATAATCTTAATAATAACGAAAAAAAGACAATTAAAGATGATAGAGAGGATTGGAAAAAAATAAGAAAATCTAGATATTAACTATGATGATTATTCTCCGAAATGTGTTTTTGATAATTGTTTGTAAAAATCCCAACGATTTTTACCTTTTTTATGAATATACTTAAGGTTTTGATATTCAAGTTCCAGTTCAGAAATTGTTTCGTACATACAATCAAAAACAGGCTGTATTGGAAGCTGAATCCATTCGTGCCTTCCATTAACAACCCACCTTCTTAATCTCCATTTCATTACTTGTTCAATCAGCTCTGCTTGCCATCTAGTTGGAAACGTTATTTCTTTTAATTTGACGAAATTAACATCTTTTAATTCACGTCTGTATTGATTTTCTCTACGTATCCAATTTGATGTTATGCCAAACTTTACCATGCCATTTATTGACAAAATATACAAGACCGTTTTACTATCCCAATTAATTTCATCAGTAATCATTTTAGTATATTATCTATTGGTTAGGAATTTATAAATAATATACTTAAAATAATGTAAAATAAAAAACGGTTAACTATATAATAGTATAACCGTTTTATTGTTTTAGTAGCGGGAACAGGACTCGAACCTGTGACCTTCGGGTTATGAGCCCGACGAGCTACCTACTGCTCTATCCCGCGGTATTGGACGACAAATATACAACCTTTTTCCTATTTAAAAAGAACTTTTATAGAAATATCTTCTTATTGCTCGATACTTTGAGCATCTAGAGTCTGTAGAACTTGACCTGAACATTGAATATAAAATTGAATAGGATTGCAACATACTTCACAATCTTCAATATACGTTTGAGAAGATTGTGACACATCTACCAAAACTGAAACCTGTTCCCAACAATGTGGACACTGATAAAAATGCTCTTCCATTAATTGTATTGTTCTATTGACTCAGTAAGCGTCTCCCATTGGCTCATAAGTTCCTCTAATTTTGTTTTTTTTGCTTGATAGGCATCAAAAAAATTGGGGTCTGCAACAGTTTTATCATAGTTGATTTCGAGTTCCAAATCAATGGCTTTAATCTCTTTTTCTAATGAAGAAATGGAAGACTCTACTTTGCTCAAGCGATTATTCAATGATTTTAATTGTTTTTGAGCTTCATAGGACTGCTTATTACTGCTTATTTTAGATTCTATTTTTACAATTGTTTTGCGTTCAGCTTCGCGTAAATTTTCTAGCTGCCGCTGTTCTAAATAAAAGTCAATATCGCCCAAATAGGGTTTTATCTTTTGATCCTTAAATTCGTAAACAACATCATTCAATCCTTGCAAAAACTCGCGATCATGTGACACCAGAAGTAATGTGCCTTCAAAATTTTGTAAAGCAGATTTTAATACATTCTTAGACTGAATGTCTAAGTGGTTTGTAGGCTCGTCCATTACCAAAACATTGAGTGGTTTTAGTAATAATTTTGCTAAAGCTAATCTGTTGCGCTCCCCTCCAGACAATACACTTACATACTTTTCTACGGCCTCTCCACGAAATAAAAATGCCCCTAAAATGTCACGTACTTTGGAACGGTTTGATTCATTGGCTTCATCAATCATCGTATCCAAAACCGTCTTCTTTCCATCCAAATATTCAGCCTGATTTTGTGCAAAATAGCCCACTTGTACATTATGTCCTAGCTTAACATTCCCTTCTGCAGAAAGTTCTCCAACTAAAATTTTGGCCAGCGTAGATTTTCCTTGTCCGTTCTGACCTACAAAAGCAACTTTCTGCCCTCTTTCAACCATTAAATCAACATTTTTTAAAACGTCTAAATCACCATAAGACTTTGACACATTATGGGCTTCCAAAACAACTTTGCCAGGCTGTATTGAGATTGGAAAACGGACACTCATCACGCTATTGTCGTCCTCATCTACACGGATACGTTCTATTTTATCTAATTTCTTAATGAGTGATTGCGCCATAGTTGCTTTGGAAGCTTTGGCTCTAAACTTTTCAATAAGTTTTTCGGTTTGTTCTATTTGTTTTTGTTGATTTTTTTGTGCTGCAATTTGCAATACTTTTTGTTCGGTACGAAGTTTTAAATACTTAGTATAAGGCTTAGGCATATCATAAATTTGACCTAAAACAATTTCTATAGTACGGTTTGTAACGTTATCCAAAAACATTTTATCGTGCGAAACAATCACTACAGCACCAGAATAATTTTTTAAAAATTGTTCCAACCAAATGATCGATTCGATATCCAAATGGTTAGTAGGTTCATCCAAAAGAAGGATGTCATTTTGCTGAAGCAATAATTTGGCCAATTCTATACGCATACGCCAACCTCCAGAAAATGTATCTGTTAGTTTATCAAAATCTTCTCTTTTGAAGCCTAAACCAATTAGAATTTTCTCTGTTTCGCCTTGATAATTATAGCCGCCTAAAATTTCGTATTGTTGTTGTATTTCGTTTAGGTCAACTATCAAATCGTGGTAGCTTTGGCTTTCATAATCGCTACGTTCTACAAGTTTTGTATTGATGTCCTCTAACTGTCGCTCAAGCGCTTTAAGTTCTGAAAAGGCCTCGTAAGACTCTTCCAAAATGGTACGTCCATAAACAAAATCTATATCCTGTTTTAAAAACCCAATTTTTAAGTCTTTTTTTTCAAAACTGATTTGACCAGAACTATGTTCAAGTTCTCCCGAAATAATTTTGAGTAAGGTCGATTTTCCAGCCCCATTTTTTCCAATCAATCCCACACGATGCCCCGATTGTAATCGGAATGATATATTTTCAAAAAGGTCTTCGCCTTGAAAAGAAATTGTAAGTTGGTGAACGTTTAACATTTTATAATATAAGCTTCAAATTAATTACATTTTTGTAATTTTGAAGTTGTGCAAAAATAACCAAATTCCCATGCTAAAAAAAGGAAATATACTCTACTCTATTTTATTTGGAAAATGCCCAAAGTGTCATCAGGAATCGATGTATATAAATAAAAATCCATATCACTTTTCTGACACTCTAAAAATGCATGAATGCTGTGGTCATTGCAATACAAAATATAAAATAGAACCCTCGTTCTTTTATGGGTCTATGTATGTAAGTTATGCCGTTGGTATTGCTTTTGCTGTAGCAGCATTTATTATTTCCAATCTGTTTTTGGGAACTAGCCTTATGGTTGCATTTTTTTGTATTGTTGGAACATTAGTTGGTTTTATGCCTGTCATTATGCGGTTATCCAGAAATATTTGGATTAATCTTTTTATGAGCTACGACCCCAATTTGGCCAACAAGTCTAAGACTTAAATCTATTGATGTCAATTTCTTTTGGAAGTGGAACCCCATCTTCTATATAAGCGATTAAATCTTTGGCAACACTTGGCGCTATAAGTACTCCTCGACTGCCAAGGCCATTTAAGACGAATAAATTTTTATGTGTTTTGTGCTGACCCACTAATGGGCGACGGTCAGCAACTGTTGGACGAATACCAGCACGTTGATGAACAACTTTAAAGGAACACGAAATCACTTTTTGAAGTTTTTCTATGATTTCATTTTTGGCAGATTCTGTTGGTGTATTGCTATAATCTTTCCATGCATAAGTAGAACCAACAAGGTAGTTGTTATTACCAATAGGGATTACAAAAACACTTGATTTTAAAATTACATTTGATTTTAAATCTGGTGCATGAATGACCAATAATTCTCCTTTTGTTCCTTCCAAAGGTAGTGTATTAAAAAATGGATTTTGTTTTATCCCAAAGCCTTCAGCAAAAATGAGTTTTTTAGCAATAACTTCCTTATACTGAACTACATTTGTCACATCTAATGCGGAATATTCAAAAGTTTCTTCTATAAATAAATCTTTGGATATTAAATCATTTCTGTACGCTTCCAAAAGCAATTTGGTATCTACTCTACCCGTAAATTTAACTTCACCATAGCCAAAAGGTGCTCGAACATTTGGATTATTGTTTTCAATGATTTTTGGCACTAAAAATTGTTGCAACTTTGGTTTGTCTGCAGCCAAAAACCAATTATTTTGTTCTTCTATTGAGCTAAATATTCTATAAATTGGACGTTGAATGTCTATTTTAACTCCCAACAGAGTATCTAGTTTTTTATAAGAAGAAAGTGCTACAGGAACGTGTAGATCTGCATTCCACGCCATATTGAATCGTTTGAGCACTACAGGGTTGTAAAGTCCACTCGCTACAATAGAGGCTTGCTGAGAGGTGTTACTTACAACTATAAAAGATTTTCCTCGAGTACGCAATTGTTCACAGAGCATTAGCCCTGCAATCCCAGAACCTACAATAAGGTAATCAACTTTCATTTGATAAATTTATGATAAAAAAAATGCCCCTCAAATTGAGAAGCATTTTTTTAGTATTTGTGTAGAATTAATAACTCCACATATCTTGTTCTAAATTTCTAATTTTTTCTTTAATGCGTTGCGACTCCAAGAGCTGCATAAGTGCATTTTCAGAAATATAGTCGTTGATTTCACGATCTTCATATACGTTATCTTCTTTGTAGATAAATCCAGAGAAACGTCTTGAATTAATTAAATGATCAAAGGAAATTGGCTTTGATGTGTTTTTATCATTAAACGCTAATGCTTTATGCAAGAAATTTCTTGCATTTGGATAAAATACCCAAAACAACTCCACATAATCAGGCTTCATATTTGGATCATTAAATTCTTTCATGTTAGCCTTAGATCGTGGTGTAATTACAATAGGAGCTATTGCAATAGGTCGGTAACGCAAATCTGACTGTCTTTTATCAAAATACCAAACACCTTTCAATCTGTATTTTACAACGTCAGCGTAGCTAAAGATTTCTTCTGAGTATTCTTCTTCCGATAACAAATTGTTGTCAAAAATAAGTTCCTCCATTTTAGATTCGTATTCGTTGTACTGATCGTCATTTAAAAGAGACTCGTCCATATTGGCATACTCTCCAACATCTACTCCTTTTTGTTTTAAAAAATCTTCTTTGTTTCCTGCTTCGTTTATAATTCGCTCCAATCCTATATTTTCGTCCGTACCAGCTCGAATGACTCTATATTTTCTTTTCTTTTCAAGGTCTTCAATTGGAAGTACTTCCTTTAAATTATCTTTCTTATAGACTGGATAATCACCCTTTATAGCAGACTTTAAAAGAAAATGAATAAGAGGTCTTCTTTCTTTACCAACTACTAAAGTATCAATAGGATAGTACATCGGAAAGTTAACGCGCTCATCGAGGTTGATTTCTTCCCAAATGGTCTTTGAGAACAATACGTCTTTGTCGCTGATAAATCCATATGCCAAAGGTTCTTCATCAGAATCAACCTCATCGTATGCAGAGGTAATACCAATCTCATCAGGAGATTTTGCATTTAAGATGTTGGCCTGACTAAAACCAATGAATGGTAAAACGAGTAAGAATAGGGGTAAACGATTCATAATTTTAATTTGTTAATTTTACTGTAACAGCAGCTGCAGGTGGAATTTCTACTCCACTTACACCTTTAACTCTTACTTTTATATTGTCAATAATCACCAAAGATCGTCTCGGTGCATTATTAATTAATGCTTGTGCAGCAGGATTCAATCGGTTTCCTGAAACGGTAACTGTTTCTCCTAATACTGTCAAATCAAATGCAGAAACTGTTGGATTCAAATCATATACGAAATCTCCAAAATCTGCAAGAACACGAGATGTTGTCACATCTCGTTTGTTGAGCTTAACGGATCCACTTTTTCCTGCTATTTTACCGACTGGATTAGGAATATTTTTGATTCTAAATGATTTTTTAGAATTTACTTTTGTACCATCATCTAGAGTCGCAGTTACGTTAACAATCAAATTTTGACTTCCTGATGGTGGATTAATAATGTATTTCCCTTGCGCACCTGCTTTTCTTAAACCAGGAGCAGATACTGAAACTTTACTATCTGGAACTCCTGCAAATGAAATCGTCATAGGGTTTTCTAGTCCTCTATATAATACATTCATTTTATCAGCAGCAACAGAGGCTTCTTTTGGTCGTGGCACAACAACATAGTTTCCTACAATAGGAATTTCTAATGGTTTACCATCTTCAAGGAATGTAAACTGACCATCAATTTTCTTTTCTCCAATATTTCCAACATTAAAATCCAGTGTTGCTGCGCCAGTTGAATCTATGGCATTAGCAACATTAATTTCTTGTCCTTGAACCACCAATTTTGTTGGTGTTACGTTGGCATATTTTCCGAGTACAACTTTTCCTTGAAATTTTTCTCCTGCAAAAAATGCAGATTTCTCAGCCAAAACAATAGCTTGATAATTTTTCAAAGAAACAGCCTCTGTTAGTGTATTTCCTAAAAAGAGGTTGAACATGCTTGCTTCTGTTACTTTTACATCGTTTTGCATGGCCGTTAACTTTGTATAAGAAGCAATCGCTGGAAATCCTTTATAGTTGTAATCTAACCAATCTATTTTTTTTCCGTCTTTGTTAGTTACTTTTTCTGTGCTAAAACGTTTTTCAAATCTTTCAACAGCTTTTTTATACTTAACGTCAGTTCCTAATACGTCTTTGACATCAGATTTATATTGTTCAATTCTAGCCAATACTGCTGCGCCTACTTTGGTCACACGATCACCTGTAAACCACATTTCGTCTAAGATGTCTGTTTTGTCCATGGCCTCAAAAGGTAGTTTTCCAGTTTCAGGTACAATTTCGTATCCTCCTGCTTTCAAAAGATCGCGCTTGAGTGTTTCAATGTAATTGTAAAACTCATCAGAAATCACATTGATTTGTTGTGCCTTGTTGGCGGCTACAGCAAATTCTTCTGGTTTTTCGTCGCCTTTGGTAATTAAATCAGCGAGTAGTGCTTCGTTTGTTTCCGTTGTAGTTACATTGGACTCCGCGAATTTTGCCTCCATGAGTCCAAATGCGGAAAGCACTTCTTTTGACATATTCATGGCCATCATTGCGATGAATACCAGATACATCAAGTTTATCATTTTCTGTCTTGCAGATACATTTCCTCCTGCCATAATAATTAGTTTTTTTGGTTATATAAATGTAGTTTCAATAAGAACTAATTATTTGTTATTCATCGCAGTAAGCATACCTCCATATACTCCATTTAAGGAAGATAGATTAGACGCCAAAGATTCCATTTGTTCTTTTAATTTAAGAGCGTTTTCAATAGATTCTGCATTAATTTCAGATTGTCTATTTGCACTTTCTAATTGAGCTGAATATAAATCATTTAATGATTCCATTTGAGCAGTAGCTTTGGCCATTTGCTCATTATAGCTTTTCGAAGCTCCTACTGATCCATCCATTGAGGCTGCAGTGGCATTCAAATTCTGAATGCTATCCCCCAAACTTTTTACAAGAGCACCATCAATTTTAGCCTCTTTGAGTAATGCATCTAATTTTTTGGTAAGCACACCCTCTGGTGTTTCTTCTTTTCCTTTTTTAGCTTTTGCTGCTCCACCAGACAATTCTGGATACACAAGAGACCAATCTAGATCTCCTTTTTGGCGTTCAAAAGCGGAATATGTAAACACTAAGGCTTCAACAATCATCCCAAGTGTTAAAATTTCTGAGCCATATGGCCAGTGTTGAATTTTGAAAAGAGCACCTACAATTACAATTGCCGCTCCAAGTCCGTAGACCATATTTGTGATAGTAATTTTACCTTCTTTTGCCATGATAATAATTTTAAAATTGGATTAATTTATTTTTTTTTATTTTTTTAATTAGTTGCTGCATTTGCAGTAGCATCTGTACCAAGATAATCTTGAACAGTACGAAAACCTATATAGCTTCGAGCAGAGTCTTTATTTTCATAGTCTCTAGAACTAACTTGTAAGAAATAGGCAACATCTTTCCAAGAACCACCACGAACAACTTTACGAGGATTATCTTTGTCATTTACGTTAGGGTTAAATGATGCCGTATATTCATAAGATGATGCATCATAAGATGAGTTTACCCACTCTGACACATTCCCTGCCATATTATATAGATTGTAGTCGTTGGGCTCGTAAGCATCTGCCTCTACCGTGTAAAGTGCCTGATCTGCTGCATAGTTTCCTCTTAATGGTTTGAAATTTGCTAGGAAACAGCCTCTGTCATTTTTTGCATATGGACCACCCCAAGGAAATGCCGCACCATCTAAACCTCCTCGAGCAGCATATTCCCATTCCGCCTCAGAAGGCAATCGAAACATATTAACGTTTTGCTTTCCTTTAGATTTTTGATAGCCATTTTTGTAGAGTGTTCGCCACTGACAAAAAGCTTGTGCTTGTTCAAATGAAATTCCAACTACTGGATAATCGCCATAAGCTTCATGCCAAAAGTAATCGTTATGCATCGGAACGTTGTAGGCATATTCAAAATCACGAATCCAAACCGTTGTGTCTGGATAGACCTTTACTGGATATTTTTCAATAAAGTCACTACGTTTTAATTCTCTATATTTTGCAGCTTCTTCAATGTCCATGTAAGTAAATTCAAACACAAATTGACTTACATCCCATGTACGCTGACCGTTATACCACTCATCTGGCGGAAGGTACATTCCATCCATTACTTCTGCATACAGCTCATCTGGATAATCTTCAGTGTCAAAAATAAGATCTACATCTCTATTGATTTTTCGTTGTTCATCACCATAAGTATCTAGCATATAGCGTTGATATGGTGTCAATTCTTCTTCATCTCCAGAATCAAGATATGCAAATTGACCAATACCTTCATCTTCAGAAGTTTTTCCTTCTAAATCGGCCATTTCTGCAAGTTTTTCTCTCAAAATAGAATCTCTAACCCAATGTACAAATTGACGATATTCACTATTTGTAATTTCTGTTTCGTCCATGTAAAAAGAACGTACAGTAACTGTTTTGGTTGGAGCGTCTTGTAAATCAACAACGTCATCATCTGCTTTACCCATCACAAATGCACCACCTGGAATTAGACTCATTCCATAAGGCTTTTCTGGATGCCATCTTTTGCCTTTGACACCAACAAGTTCTCCTTTATCTCTAGAACCACAACTGCTGAAAATGGCCAATGCCATGGTTAAAAATATGATTTTTTTCATAAGTATTTCGTTTGGGAAAACCCCCAGTCTTTTAAAGTTCGTAAACTTATTTATATATTTTCAGAATTACAACTTTTTTTTTATTTAATAATCCTAATGAAAACATAAAGTGTTAATTTTTTTTACATGCTTTATACCAGCGTTCGGGAATTATACCTTTTGTTGCTTGCTCGTAATCTTCGTGCATACATGCTAATAACGAATATTTTTTTTGTTTAGTATTTGTAAATGCTAAAAATGGTGTTTCAATCCACCAACGTCCAGTTTTTAAACTCTTATAAAATACCAACTCTTGATCCTCAACTAAAACTGTATATTTATTAAAATCATCCGTGTTTTGAAATTGATCGTCTTGTTGACGGCAACAATATCCTTCTATAAAATACCAAATCATTTGGGCTATAAGCATTGATGTGGCTTCATCATCTGGCGATGGGTTATATTCGTAGATACCAAATGATGATACTCTGTTACTTATACCAGCATAACGTGCAATGGCACATATTTCCTTCCCATCAAAACCATTTGGAGAGTATTTTTGTTTGATACTTACTTCAGAAGATTTAACAGATTTTAAATCAATCGTTACCAAATCGGCATCTCGAAGTGCAGGTTCTACAGTTTTTATGTTTTTATTTATATTGCCTAAACGATAGTACTCAAAATATAATTTTTCCATTAAGTCTATTTCCTCTTGGGCATTGAAATAGGTTTGGTATCCTAATGTTGTATAATTGAACAAGTTATAGGGCTTTTCTAAAATAACTTTGCCTATATAGCTTGAGTTTGTAATGGGCTTTGACGAATCGCCCAAATCAAAACTTTTATCAATATTTACAATATTAATCATTGGTCTAATGGTGTCATAAGCACGATAATTTGCATAGGTAAGATCTTGACTTCCACCAATAATTATTGGAATAATTTTTTGCTCAAGCAATGATTTTATAAGTTGAGTTACAGCAAAATAAGTATCATTTACTGATGCACCATTTTTTAAATCTCCTAAATCTGCTATGTTTACACTCCAATTTCCGGGAAACAAAGAATACAATGATTTTCGAACCTCATCAAGTTGAAAAGTTTCTCCAATATCGTCAGTTGCATTTCTGGTTTCAAGAACGCCAAAAATTGCAATATTCACATCCTCTAAATCTGGAAGAGATTGAGAGGTATGAAGTTTTAACTTTCGGCCAAGCGACTGAAAATGAGACAATTTGATGGAATCGAAAAGGCGATCAGAAACTGGAGAAAGTAAACTAAAATCCATTGTCTATTTCTTGTTTTTTCGACTTCGTGATGCTTTTTTGGGGGTGTGTTTTTCTAATAGTTCTTTGACTTCTTCTAAAGTAAGTTTAGACGCATCAACCGTTTTGGGAAGTTCAATTTTTATTTTTCCTTTTATGATGCTATGTCGGCCCCAACGTGCTTTTTCAACACGAATCCCTTCATCTTCCCAGTCATGGACAATTTTGTCAATTTCTTTTTGAATCTTGTCCTTTATCAAAGTCTCTATATCGTCCGATGAAAGATTATCCCAATCGTATTTTTTATTAACATTGATGAACATATTATTCCACTTAATAAAAGGACCAAAACGCCCCTTCCCTTTTTGTACTGGAAGCCCTTCATATTCATAAATTGGTGCATCAGCTTTTTCCTTATCCTTGATTAGTTCTATGGCTTCTTCCATTTCAACACTTAGTGGATCCACACCCTTTGGAAGGGAAATGAATTTCTTACCGAACTTGACATAAGGTCCAAACCTACCATTATTGACTAAAACATCTTCTCCTTCATATACACCCAAATCTTTTGGCAGTTTAAACAAATTTAATGCCTGCTCAAAAGTAATTGAACTCAATTGCAATGTAGGAGGAACACTAGCAAAAACTTGCTTTTCTTCCTCATCAGCAGTTCCAATTTGTGCCATTGGTCCAAACTTCCCTAAACGCACACTAAGTTGTCTCCCTGTAGCAGGGTCTGTTCCTAGTATTCGTTCTCCAGATTCTCTGTCGGCATTTTCTTGAACATCCTCTACTTGAGAGTGAAAAGTACCATAAAAAGATTTCATCATTTTGGTCCAATCGGCATTTCCAGTAGCTATTGCATCAAAATCTGCTTCAACTTTGGCCGTAAAATTATAATCCAAAATTGCTTCAAAATGATTTACTAAAAAATCTGTAACAATCATTCCTATATCAGTTGGAACAAGCTTCCCTTTATCCGAACCAAAATTTTCAGAAAGCGTTTTTTCTTCTAAAAGATTGTCTTTGAGTGTCAACGAACGATAGTGTCGTTCTTTGCCCTCAACTGTTCCCTTTTCTACATAATTTCTATTTTGAATTGTTGAAATTGTAGGGGCATAAGTCGATGGACGACCAATACCTAGTTCTTCTAATTTTTTAACTAGTGAGGCTTCAGTAAATCTATACGGTGGACGTGAAAAACGCTCCGTTGCAACTATATAATTATTGGTCACAACTTCATTTATTGCCATGGCAGGTAGCATTCCTTCTTGTTCGGTATTTTCATCATCTGTCCCTTCGAGGTATACTTTTAAAAACCCATCAAATTTAATGACTTCACCGTTTGCTGTAAATGGTTTATCGTGATTTGAAGTTACAATTTTAACGTTAGTTCGCTCCAATTGGGCGTCACTCATTTGTGAAGCAATAGCACGTTTCCAAATAAGCTCATACAGGCGCGCTTGATCACGCTCCAGATTGACTGAATGTGTCGAAAAATTTGTTGGTCTAATGGCCTCATGTGCTTCTTGAGCGCCTTTAGATTTGCCTTTAAAATTTCGTGTTTTACTATAATTATCACCAAATGCAGATACAATTTCTTTGGCGGCTGCATTTCGAGCTTCTTGAGATAAATTTACACTATCGGTTCTCATGTAGGTAATCAATCCTGCTTCGTATAAACGCTGTGCCATATTCATGGTCTTGCTTACAGAAAAATATAATTTTCTAGCTGCTTCTTGCTGAAGTGTTGATGTTGTAAACGGAGGTGCAGGTGATTTTTTTGCTGGTTTTTTGTCTAATGAAGCAACAGAAAATGATGCATTTTTGTTACGTTCCAAAAATGCTTTTGCTTCTTCTTGGGTGTCAAATGGCTTTGGAAGATTGGCCTTAAAAATTTGCCCATTAGGTGTAGTAAATGCCGCATCAACTTTGAATGACGCTATTGGCTGAAATGAATGAATTTCGCGCTCACGCTCAACAATTAATCGAACAGAAACAGACTGAACTCTTCCCGCAGAAAGTCCACCTTTGACCTTGCGCCAAAGCACTGGTGAAAGTTCGTATCCTACAATTCGGTCCAAAACTCTTCTTGCTTGCTGAGCATCAACTAAATCATAGTCTATACTTCTTGGATTTTGCACTGCTTTTTCAATAGCAGATTTTGTAATTTCATGAAAAACAATGCGTTTTGTTTTGGCTTTATCCAAATTTAGTGTTTCTGCTAAGTGCCAAGCAATGGCCTCTCCTTCTCGATCTTCATCACTTGCAAGCCAAACAACTTCTGCTTTTTTTGCTAAATCTTTTAGTTTTTTAACAACTGGTCTTTTGTCTTTAGAAACCTCATATTTTGGCTTAAAATCTCCATCAACATCTATCCCTAGTTCTTTGGACGGAAGATCTGCAATGTGTCCAAAACTAGATTCCACTTTGAAGTCATTCCCTAGAAATTTTTCTATTGTTTTTGCCTTTGCAGGCGACTCAACAATTACAAGATTTTTGGCCATAAATTATTTTATTGAAGGAACAAATGTAGTCGAATTTTTCAATTTTGTTTTTTAATTTTTTCCCAAAATTCGTTTTTTATCAAAAAAACCTCTTTGATAAAGTTTAAAAAAATATAATCTAACTATCTGTAAATCAATGATTTATAATTGATTTTCCAAACTCTCAAAAGAAATTATTTTTTTGTACAAAACATAAATTGGAATTTGTAAAAAGCAACCAAAAAACAGTGCTCCTAGCCCGCAAGTGCATATAATTAGGATATATAAAGTGATAATATTAAGTAATGTAATTGCAAAGGTAATCCCCCATTTTTTGTGCCCAAGAGCAAATGAGCTTTTTAAAACTTCTGAAATGGACAGCTCTGAGTTATATACATAAAATGGTGTAATAAACATGAGCGGAATCATAACATAAAAAATTGGTAGCACACACATTAGAACCGCCAAAATTGCAACTCCAAAGTTGGCCAAAACCAATAGAAATGATTTTGTAAATCTTCCATTCCTAAAAAAGTAGAAAAAATCTGAAAACATAAAATCTTGTCCTTGGTCCATTTGTCCAACAACCTTAAAAAAACCAAAAGACAGAAGCGATGAAATAATTCCAACAACAATAGTTAGCAAATAATATAGAATGAGAGCCGAGCCATGTTGTTGAGTCATGGCATCATCGGTCAATATATTTTGAATATTGTACTGAGCATTAAAATCAACTCCTTCATCTTGAAACATACTAAAATTTAAAAACATAAGAGGTATGCTTATCCCAATAGTCAATAACTGAAGAAGAAATCCTTGTAGCCAAACTTTTTTAAATACTTGAACAGATTCATTAAACAAATCAGCAAAATCAATTTTTGGTGCTTCAGCAATTTTTTTTGAAATAATATTAAACGATGACATTGGTTTAGTTTTTTGAATAATCAAATTAAAACTAAAATTATATTAAAACAGTAATAGAAAACATGACACTTTGTCATAAAAAAGAAAAATATTGTATCTTTGCACACTTATTGTTCCAGATGATACAAATATAGATATGGAAAAAGTTATTGACGAAAACAAGCAAGGAACATCGCTAGAATTGGCTTTAAAGCCAGAGAACAGCAAAAAATTATTCATTGAAAGCTACGGCTGTCAAATGAATTTTAGCGATAGCGAAATTGTAGCTTCAATCCTTCAAAAAGAGGGGTTTAATACCACATCTCAACTTGAAGATGCTGATTTGGTATTGGTCAATACATGCTCTATAAGGGATAAAGCGGAACAAACTGTTCGAAAACGTCTTGAAAAATACAATGCTGTAAAGCGTCAAAATCCAAAAATGAAAGTTGGAGTTCTTGGGTGTATGGCAGAACGCTTAAAGAGTAAGTTTTTGGAAGAAGAAAAAATAGTTGACCTTGTCGTTGGCCCAGATGCCTACAAAGACTTACCAAACCTCATTGCAGAAGTCGAAGAAGGTCGAAATGCGGTAAATGTCATCTTATCTAAAGATGAAACGTACGGCGATATTGCTCCAGTTCGCTTGAATTCCAATGGTGTTTCTGCGTTTGTATCTATCACTCGAGGTTGCGACAATATGTGTACATTTTGTGTGGTCCCATTTACAAGAGGTCGCGAACGTAGTAGAGATCCACAGAGTATTTTGGAAGAAATCAATGATTTAGCCCAAAGAGGGTTTAAGGAAGTAACACTATTAGGACAAAACGTCGACAGCTTTCTGTGGTATGGTGGTGGACTAAAAAAGGATTTTTCAAAAGCATCTGATTTACAAAAAGCGACTGCTGTAGATTTTGCAGCCTTGCTTGAACTCTGCGCCAAAGCACAACCAAAAATGCGTTTTCGCTTTTCGACATCAAATCCACAAGATATGTCTTTGGATGTCATTAAAACAATGGCGAAATACGATAATATTTGCAACTATATTCACTTGCCGGTTCAGAGTGGTAGCAACAATATTCTTAAAGCTATGAATCGACAGCATACTCGCGAAGAATATTTTGAGTTGATTGATAACATCAAAACACTACTACCAGATTGTTCAATTTCTCATGATATCATCTGTGGCTTTCCAACAGAAACTGAAGAGGACCATAAAGACACACTAAGTCTTATGGAATATGTAAAGTATAGTTTTGGTTATATGTTTGCCTATTCGGAACGTCCAGGCACATTAGCTGAACGCAAAATGGAAGATGATATCCCTGAAGAAGTCAAAAAACGACGCCTTAGTGAAGTTGTAGAATTGCAACAAATACACAGCTTGTATAGAAGTCAAGAATTTTTAAATCAAGTAACAGAAGTTCTTATTGAAAAAACATCCAAAAAATCTGACGAAGAGTGGTCGGGTAGAAATCCACAAAACACAACTGTTGTTTTTCCAAAGGAAAACTACAAAGTAGGTGATTTTGTTATGGTAAAAATTGAAGATTGTACCAGTGCTACCCTTAAGGGAAAAGCTATTGGATATTCAAAAAACATGTAAGGTATGGAAACTGTTCAATCTATAAAACAACGCTTTGGGATTATCGGAAACGATAAAGGTCTAAATCGTGCTATTGAAAAAGCAATTCAAGTAGCACCAACAGATATTTCTGTTTTAGTTACGGGTGAGAGTGGTGTTGGAAAAGAAGTTGTGCCGAAAATAATACATCAACTTTCGCACAGAAAACATGGAAAATATATAGCTGTAAACTGTGGTGCAATTCCAGAGGGCACCATTGATAGTGAGCTTTTTGGACATGAAAAAGGAGCATTTACGGGAGCTACACAAACACGCTCGGGATATTTTGAAGTTGCCGATGGGGGCACTATTTTTTTGGATGAAGTTGGCGAACTTCCTCTTACCACACAAGTCCGCTTATTGCGAGTACTAGAAAATGGAGAATTTATCAAAGTAGGATCGAGTAAGGTTCAAAAAACAGATGTTCGTATTGTGGCAGCAACAAATGTCAATATGTTTGAAGCCATCGAAAAAGAAAAATTTCGTGAGGATTTGTATTACCGCCTAAGTACTATAGAAATTCCTATCCCTGCATTACGCAAAAGAAAAGATGACATTCATTTGTTGTTTAGAAAATTTTCGAGTGATTTTGCATTGAAGTATAAAATGCCAACGATTCGTTTGGACGATAATGCTGTTCAATTGCTTCAAAACTATCGTTGGTCGGGAAATATCAGGCAATTGCGAAATATTGCCGAACAAATTTCTGTTCTAGAATCTTCTAGATTGATTGATGCTAGCACGCTTAAAACTTACCTCCCAAATTTTGGAAATCAACTCCCTGCGGTCATCAAAAAAGAAAAAACTGAAGGCGATTTTAGCACAGAACGTGAAATTTTGTACAAAGTTCTTTTTGACATGAAAAGTGATTTGAATGATCTCAAAAAACTTACAATGGAATTGATGCAAAACGATAATTACAAAGATGTTCAAGAAAAAAACGAACATTTAATTCAAAAAATATACAGCGATCAATCGTCCAAAAACACTCCGCAAAAAGAGGAAGTTTTGGCTCTTTCAGGACATAGCACTGATGAGCCCTCAATTGAAATTGTTGATTCAAAAGAAAAATTTGATTTCATTGAAGATGTTGAGGAAGAGGAAGAAACACTATCTTTACATGACAAAGAAATAGAATTGATAAAAAAATCTCTGGAACGGCACAATGGCAAACGAAAACTTGCTGCAGATGAACTAGGTATTTCTGAACGCACACTGTATAGAAAAATAAAGCAATATGATTTATAAAGCGCTTCGCACAGTTTTTTTGTTTGGCGTTTTCGCTACATACTTTGGTTGTGGTCCGTATTCATTTACAGGAATTTCAATAGATAGCAACACCAAAACATTTCAGGTGAATTATTTTCAAAATACAGCCAACTTAATTGAACCTGGAATTGAACGTGATTTTACGCTTGCACTTCAAGATTTGATTTTAAATCAAACCAATTTGGACTTAGTAAAATCTAATGGTGATATTATTTATGAAGGGGAAATTGTTGAATATAGAATAGCTCCAACAACAGCAACTGCCAACAATACTGCTGCTCAAAACAGATTGACAATTACAGTAAATGTTCGTTTTATAAATACAAATGATGAAGAAGCTGATTTTGAAAAACGGTTCTCGTTTTTTTATGACTATTCAGGAAGTGAACAACTTGTTGGCTCCCAAAAAACAACAGCCATTACAGAAATTTACGAACGTTTGACACAAGACATCATAAATGCTTCACTAGCTAATTGGTAATAATGAACACACTGAACTTTACAAAATTACTTCATTCGCCTTCAAAATTGAAGAAAAAACAGCTGGCTTCAATTGAATCACTGATTGAAGAATTTCCTTATTTTCAATCGGCATATGCATTACATCTAAAAAGTTTAAAATCTATTGATAGTTACAAATACAACAAAGCATTAAAAACCACTGCGGCCTATACCACAGATCGTAGTATTTTGTTCGACTTTATTACATCAGAAGCATTTCTTCAAAATGTTATTTCTGATCAAATAAAAAATAATCACGAAGGTCTAAAAACACTTGAAGTAACTGACTATCAGGATATTTCTAATCATTCAAAAAGAGAAGAAGCACTGCTTAAAATGGGGATTGATTCTACAGACGAAGTTGATGAATCAAACCTTAAGGCTGCTGAAATATTAAATCTTGGGGCGTCATTAGAATTTGACAAAAATGATACGCTTTCTTTTGTACAATGGCTACAATTGACAAAAGCAAAACCAATTGATCGATCGGAAAACAACAAAGAAACTTCTTCAAAACAATCAAAAAACTTTGATTTGATTGATGCTTTTATCTCAAAAAATCCTAAAATAAAACCTGTACAAAAAGAAGGAATTATTGAGAATATTGCCGAACAAAGAACAGAAGAACCCGAACAATTGATGACCGAGACTCTTGCACGAATTTATGTCGAACAAAAAAACTACGAAAGAGCTATTCAATCCTACACTATTTTAAGTTTGAAATATCCAGAAAAAAGTGGTTTATTTGCAGACCAAATTAAAGCAATACAGCAATTACAAGAAAAAAATAAAAACTCATGAGTACGTTTTCAATATTTTTGGTATTAATAGTCATTGTCGCATTTTTATTAGTCGTAGTGATTATGGTACAAAACCCAAAGGGTGGAGGTCTGTCTTCATCATTTGGTGGTGGCGGTGGCCAGCAACTCGGTGGTGTCAAAAAAACAACAGATTTCCTAGACAAAAGTACTTGGGCACTTGCAACTCTACTTTTGGCATTGATTTTACTTTCAAATGTTGCCATAGGTGGTGGTTCTAGTGACAATCAAGAATCCAAGGCATTAGATTCAGAAAGTACAACAGTGCCAGCTGCTGAAACTCCAGCAGAAGATATCCCTTTGACTGAAGAGTCTAGTGAAGACTCAGAGTAAAATCTGAAGAAAAATATTAAAAAATGTCAACACTTAGTTGGCATTTTTTGTTACTGAAAGTTTGTCAGTCTTAATTTTAATGGCATAGTTTTGGTAAATTTAAATACAAAATTTAAAAAATAAAATAATCATATGGCTTTAAAAATTAAACCTTTAGCAGATCGAGTTCTAGTGGAACCAATGGCTGCTGAAACCAAAACCGCTTCTGGAATTATCATCCCTGATAATGCCAAAGAGAAGCCACAAAAAGGAAAAGTTGTTGCCGTAGGTAGTGGCACAAAAGACGAAAAAATGACCGTTAGTGTTGGCGATACTGTACTGTATGGTAAATATTCAGGTACGGAGCTAAAATTTGAAGGTCAAAATTATTTAATCATGCGAGAGAGCGATATTCTCGCCATTGTTTAATTCATATAAAAACAAAAAAAATGGCAAAAGATATACAATTTGATATAGATGCTCGCGATGGCCTCAAAAGAGGTGTTGACGCACTAGCAAACGCTGTAAAAGTAACACTTGGACCAAAAGGTCGAAATGTCATTATCAGTAAAAGTTTTGGAGCACCTCAGGTAACTAAAGACGGTGTTTCTGTTGCAAAAGAAGTAGAATTAGAAGATGCTCTTGAAAATATGGGAGCTCAAATGGTAAAGGAAGTTGCTTCAAAAACCAATGACTTGGCTGGTGATGGTACAACAACTGCAACTGTTTTAGCGCAAGCTATTGTAAAAGAAGGTTTAAAAAATGTGGCTGCGGGCGCAAATCCAATGGATTTAAAGCGAGGTATTGACAAAGCCGTTGAAACCATTGTTGCAGACTTGGAAAAACAAGCCAAAAAAGTGGGGAATTCTTCAGAAAAAATCATGCAGATTGCATCAATTTCTGCAAACAATGACAATACCATTGGTGAACTAATTTCAAAAGCTTTTGATAAGGTTGGAAAAGAAGGTGTCATCACTGTTGAGGAAGCCAAAGGAACAGATACATATGTAGATGTTGTTGAAGGAATGCAATTTGATCGTGGTTACCTTAGCCCCTATTTTGTTACAGACTCAGACAAAATGATTGCCGATTTGGAAAATCCATACATTTTATTGTTTGACAAGAAAATTTCCAATCTTCAAGAAATCCTTCCAATACTTGAACCTGTTGCTCAATCTGGTCGTCCATTGCTAATTATTGCTGAAGACGTTGAGGGGCAAGCCCTTGCCACTCTTGTAGTAAATAAATTAAGAGGAGGACTAAAAATTGCTGCTGTAAAAGCACCAGGTTTTGGTGATAGACGTAAAGCAATGCTAGAAGATATTGCTATTCTTACCGGCGGAACTGTCATTTCTGAAGAACGTGGTTTTTCTCTTGAAAATGCAGATTTAGATATGCTTGGAACTGCTGAAACAGTAACAATTGATAAAGACAATACAACGATTGTCAATGGCTCAGGAAAAGCGGCTGACATTAAAGCACGAGTGAACCAAATTAAAAGTCAAATAGAAAGCACTACAAGTGACTACGATAGAGAAAAGCTTCAAGAACGTTTGGCTAAACTGGCTGGAGGTGTTGCTGTACTTTACGTTGGTGCTGCTAGTGAAGTTGAAATGAAAGAAAAGAAAGACCGTGTAGACGATGCACTCCATGCAACTCGCGCTGCAGTTGAAGAAGGTATTGTTGCTGGTGGTGGTGTAGCACTTGTTCGTGCTCAAAAAACATTAGAAAAAATCAGCGATGTCAATCTTGATGAAGTTACTGGAATTCAAATTGTTTCAAGAGCTATAGAAGCACCATTGCGTACAATTGTAGATAACGCTGGCGGCGAAGGTAGTGTAGTCATCAACAAAGTCCTTGAAGGAAAGGGTGATTTTGGTTATGATGCCAAAAGTGATGCCTATGTTGATATGCTTAAGGCAGGGATTATTGATCCTAAAAAAGTAACACGTGTTGCTTTAGAAAATGCAGCATCTGTTGCGGGGATGATTCTTACCACCGAATGTGCTCTTGTTGATATTAAAGAAGATGCACCTGCAATGCCACCAATGGGCGGTGGCGGAATGCCAGGAATGATGTAAAACATCACAAACAACAATAAAAAAAGCGCTTCTTTTGAAAGCGCTTTTTTTTTGTAATTACATCGATCAATTTGATTTATGATCTTCTTGAATTTCTTTATCGCGATACTTGCAACACGGATGTAAGCCCTCATAAGCCTCATCTGTAGCTTTTATAATTTTAGTGTCATGCCCTGCTTCTGCTATTTTTGAATTTATAGTTTCTAAATTCACTTTTCGTTCGTCATAAATTAGACTCAAATTGTGAGTTTCAACATTCCAAACAGCCGATTTTACGCCTTTTGTTTTTAAACATGCTTTTTCTATTCTGTTTTTACACATCATACAAACACCGTCAACTTCAATAGTGGCTTTTGCATTTTTGTTTTGGGCATAGCCTATTGATGATATCATCAGCAATAGAACAGTAAATTTTATAAGTTTCATAATATTTCGTTTTAATTTAATTTAAATCTTAATCCTGCATAATACATGCTGCCAAAAATTGGGCCATATACAAAAGTACTATCAAAGTTTGCGCCAAACGGGTTATTAGCACTCAAAATCGGATTTTCCTGTCTTACATTTGTAATATTTTCTCCTCCAAGATACACCTCAAACTGATCGGAAAACACTTTTGTAACCTGAGCGTTTAAAGTAGAAAATGTTGGGGAATGGGAATTCAAACGAAATGCCTCTGGACTTTGCATTGTGGACGAAAAACGCTGCTCTCCTATCCAATTGTAGGTGGCATCAAATTTCCAAAGACCCCCTTTTGTTGAAGGTTGTGTTTCGTAGGACGCATTGGCAAATACACGATGCTTAGGGGTTAAAGGTTTTTGTAATTTCCCACTTTGATATTGTGTTTTAACATCATAATATTTATAGGCCGATTTGAGATCCAATCGTTCTAATGGTGTATAGTTGAACTCCACTTGAAAGCTGTTTGCAAAACTCTCCCCATCTAAATTATAAAAATTAATTTCTGTAGGGGTTTCATAATCTACAACCACCTGATTTTGGAAATCTGTTCTATAAAAATCAATATTTATATCTGCTTTTCGGTCGAATAACTGAAAGCCTTGCAAAAATGAAATTCCATAATTCCATGCAATTTCAGGATTTAGCCCATAGATATTACCCCCAGTATTTTGAATATTTATGGTTCGCGATGAGGCAAACAAACGTTGGTTTTCTGCAAAGATATTGGCTGCTCGCTTACCACGCCCAAATGAAAATCTAAGTGCCGATTTTTCCCAAGGGGTGTAACGTGCATGAAAACGAGGTGTAACAAATGTTCCCATCAAATTGTGGTGGTCTATACGAACTCCAGCTGTTAAATTTATAGCATCTAAATCATCAAAAGAATATTCGAAAAACCCTCCAATAGAATTTTCGTTTCTTGAATAATCTGTTGTATTCACTTGCTCTTCGTAAGTGTCGTGAGAAAAACCAATTCCTGTTTTTATTTTATGTCTTGAATCACTAATGATGGAATTATAAACCAAATTAGAATATAAGCTCTTGTGATTTATATCATAGATTCTGTTTCCAAAATAAGAATTTTGGTCATGCCCGCTGTAAGACAATTGTAACCCTAAACTCTGGTAAGGAATTTTTGGATTCACATATCCAAATTTTCCAGAAAAATCAAATCGCCTGGTGTCCACTTCACTCCCCCAAACAGCGTTGCCAAACTTATGAACATTAGGGTCGTAGTTTATTTGACCCGATTGTTTTTTATCATCTAAAAATCGAAAATTCAAAAAACTAATCAATCCCTTTTCAAGATTGGTGTATTGCCAACGGTTCATGACATTAATTTGATTCCCAACGGGTAAATCCAAAAATGAATCTCGGTTATTGTCAAATTTTTCGCCACGTCTGTCACCATGAATATACACTCCAGTGCTCCATTTTTCGTTCAGTTTGGTATTAAAATGGGTGTTGAGTTCCAAACGACCATTAATTGAGCCATATGCATTTACAAAAAACTTTTTATCCGATAAAGGTTTAACAAGTTCTGCATTGATTTGACCAGCGATACTTTCAAAACCATTGGTAACGCTTCCAGCACCTTTTGTTACCTGAATGCTTTCCACCCAAGTTCCTGGAATAAAGCTGAGGCCATAGGCTTGTGATGCCCCCCTGACTGAGGGTACATTTTCAGTTGCTATCAAAATATATGGACTGGTAAGGCCAAGCATTTTAATTTGCTTTGTCCCGGATATAGCGTCCGTAAAATTGACATCAATAGATGGATTGGTTTCAAAACTTTCCGAAAGATTACAACAAGCCGCTTTCAGCAACTCTTTGCTACTGATAGTTGTAATATTTTGCGATGCAAGGTAAGATGTTGCCGATGCTTTTTTTCGAGTTGTAACCGTTACTTCCTCCAAATCATCGGTCGGTTGCAACAGTATGTGAATAACTGTATTCAGATTTATTACATCAATTATTTTTGATTTATAGCCTATATAACTAATGATTAATCTTTTATATGAAGATTCATAAGGCAATGTAAAATTGCCATCAATATCGGTGATAGTGCCCACCGAAGTGCCTTCCCAAATGACATTAGCACCAGAAAGTGGAAAGTGTTGCCCTTGTGGCGAGGGTTCCATGACCATACCTTTGATTTTGTCTTGTGCAAAAATCAAGGCAGGCATGAAAAATAAGATGATGAATAGGTTTTTCATTATTAGAAATTTAAAATTATTTTTAAAGAATTGGGGTATACATAATGATGTATACAACATACTCCAAAAGGAGTTTGATTTAAAAAAATAATCTAAATCAAAAAAACCTGATCGCGCAGCTGTATGTCGAATATCAGTGGCGGAGGATTGTAGTTGGAATACGAAAATTCTGATTCTGTTTCAAAAATGTAATCAACTGGGATTTGAATAGATGGTGTTGCAACAAAAAATGGCAGGGTTGTAAATTCAGAAACAAAAGCGTTTTGGTAATTGTCAAATCCATCTACAAAGATACTTATTGTTGTACAACACGGTTTTTCTGTAAATTGTAATGTATTATCCTTTGGAACGCCAACTTTACAACAAGTTTCAACTTTAGATACAACCGAAACATCCACCAAATTTGACCCACAAAAATGTTGCTCTATTTTAAAAGAAAACGAGGACAATACCACAGCAAGTGCCATAGTGGTAGATATAATTTTTGTGAACACAGAATGTTTCATAGTGCAAATTTATAAATTTTTACAAAACCAAAGATTGTAACACCCATATTATTAAATAAACTTTAACTCGTGTTTAATCTTTTGATTTAATACATTTGACAAAATTTATTACATGAATTTACAATCTTTAAAGCCAACGATAACACAATTAATCGAAAATTCTTCAGATGTTGATTATACATTATTAGAAATTTGCAACCTCCTAAAATCAGAAGTTTCCTACTACGATTGGGTAGGGTTTTATTTTAAAAATGGTGATAAAAACGAACTCAAACTAGGACCCTATGCTGGTGCACCTACAGCTCATACCATAATTCCTTTTGGAAAAGGGATTTGTGGACAAGTGGCGGTGAGTAACAAAAATTTTGTAGTGCCAGACGTTAAAGCACAAGACAATTATATTGCCTGTAGCATTACGGTTAAATCTGAAATTGTAATTCCCATTTTTGTTGATGGAAAGAATATTGGACAGATTGATATTGATTCTAACACTTTAGACCCCTTTTCTAAAAAAGATGAAGAATTTCTGGAATTTGTGTGTGCAAAAGTCGCCACATTGCTTTAGATGTTAATAACTCCTGTTTTTGTTTAAAAATTATGTTGTATTTCATGAAAATCACGATTTTAATTGCGCCTAATTTTCCTATTTTTGAAACTTAAAATTTCCACTAAAAATGAGCCAAAACAAAACAATATCTTCCGCATTAATTTCAGTATTTAGCAAAGATGGTCTAGAACCCATCGTAAAAAAATTAAACGAACAAGGCGTTACTATTTATTCTACTGGTGGGACCCAAAAATTCATTAACGATCTTGGTATTGATGTTGTCCCTGTTGAAGATATAACAGACTATCCCTCCATTTTGGGTGGACGTGTAAAAACTCTACACCCCAAAATTTTTGGTGGAATTCTGAACCGTCAAGACAACCCCTCTGATGTAGAAGAAATGAACAGCTTCAATATTCCACAAATTGACCTAGTCATTGTGGATCTATATCCTTTTGAAAAAACTGTTGCTTCTGGGGCAAGTCATCAAGATATTATTGAAAAAATTGACATTGGTGGAATTTCATTGATTCGTGCTGCTGCCAAAAACTTTAAAGACGTCTTGTGTGTATCTTCAGTAGACGATTATGCAGAACTTCTAGATTTGATTTCAAAAGATAATGGTTCTATTTCTTACGAAGATCGCCAACGATTTGCTACAAAATCATTCAATATTTCATCACACTATGACAGTGCCATTTTTAATTATTTCAACCAAAATAACGAAGAAGTTGTTTTGAAATTAAGCGAGCAAAATGGAAAAACATTGCGCTATGGTGAAAACCCTCACCAACAAGGATTTTTCTTTGGAAATTTTGACAAAATGTTCGATAAATTACATGGTAAAGAATTAAGTTACAATAACTTACTTGATGTCGATGCAGCTGTAAATTTAATGAACGAATTCTTAAACGAAGCTCCAACTTTTGCCATTCTAAAGCACAACAATGCTTGTGGTTTGGCTCAAAGAGACACCCTACATCAAGCTTATGTAGATGCATTGGCCGGCGATCCTGTATCTGCTTTTGGTGGAGTTCTAATATGCAATACCGAAATTGATTTGGCAACCGCCGAAGAAATCCACAAATTATTTTGTGAAGTCGTAATAGCGCCAAGTTTTAGTGCGGAAGCTTTAGAACTTTTGAAATGCAAAAAGAATAGAATTTTACTGATTCAAAAATTAACAGAATTGCCTAAAAATTCGGTCCGAACTTGTCTTAATGGGTATTTGGTGCAAGACAAAGATAACATTACAGATTCTGAAGAAATACTAGAAACGACTACCAAAATTCGTCCAAAACAAGAAGAAATTGAAGACTTACTTTTTGCTTCAAAACTCTGTAAACACACAAAATCCAACACAATTGTTTTAGCCAAAAATAAACAATTATGTGCGAGTGGAACAGGTCAAACTAGTCGTGTTGACGCTCTAAATCAAGCAATTCATAAGGCAAACTCTTTTGATTTTGACTTAAATGGTGCCGTAATGGCAAGTGATGCCTTTTTTCCATTCCCAGATTGTGTAGAAATTGCTCATCAAGCAGGAATTACAGCAGTAATACAACCAGGAGGTTCTATAAAAGATCAACTCAGTATCGATTATTGTAATGAAAATAAGGTGGCAATGGTATTTACAAAAACACGTCACTTTAAGCATTAAAAAAATGCTTTTTTGAGGATTGACTAAAATTTATTTTTAGTACATTTACGCCTAAGCATATATTTTTTTAGAACACCAACATAATTTTTACTTCCTATGGGATTTTTTGACTTCTTAACTGAGGAAATTGCCATCGATTTGGGTACAGCCAATACACTCATTATTCATAATGACAAAGTAGTTATTGATAGTCCATCAATTGTTGCTAGAGATCGTGTTTCTGGAAAAATTATTGCAGTTGGAAAAGAAGCCAATTTGATGCAAGGTAAAACTCACGAAAACATCAAAACAATTCGCCCACTCAAAGATGGTGTAATTGCTGATTTTGATGCGTCCGAGCAGATGATTAGTATGTTCATCAAGAGTATTCCTGCACTAAAGAAAAAATTATTTGCTCCGTCTTTGAGGATGGTCATTTGTATTCCCTCAGGAATTACAGAAGTTGAAATGCGTGCGGTTAAAGAATCTGCAGAACGCGTAAACGGCAAAGAAGTCTATCTCATTCATGAGCCCATGGCAGCAGCTATTGGTATTGGAGTAGATATCATGCAACCCAAAGGGAATATGATTGTAGATATTGGTGGTGGAACGACCGAAATTGCGGTTATAGCACTCGGAGGTATTGTGTGTGATAAATCTGTGAAAGTTGCTGGTGATGTTTTTACAAACGATATCATATACTACATGCGCACACAACACAATTTATATGTGGGTGATCGAACTGCAGAAAAAATCAAAATTCAAATTGGTGCTGCTACAGAAGATTTAGAACTTCCCCCAGATGAAATGAATGTTCAAGGACGAGATTTGCTAACAGGAAAACCAAAACAAGTACAGATTTCGCACCGTGAAATAGCAAAAGCATTGGATAAATCCATTCTTAGAATTGAAGACTCTGTAATGGAAACACTCTCGCAAACACCTCCTGAATTGGCTGCAGATATTTATAATACTGGAATATATCTTGCCGGTGGTGGTTCTATGCTTAGAGGGCTGGACAAACGACTGTCGCAAAAAACAGACCTCCCCGTCTACATTGCCGAAGACCCGCTTAGAGCAGTTGTTCGAGGAACAGGTATTGTTCTAAAAAATATCGTAAAATATAAGAGTGTCTTGATCAAATAGTTATTGAGTCATGCAACAACTCCTAAATTTCTTCTTTAAAAATAGGACAACAGTCTTGTTTTTGATTTTGTTTTTAGTTGCATTTACGATTACCACTCAATCGCATGATTATCATAAAAGTAAATTACTCAATTCATCAAATCAAATTTCTGGAAGTATACACGGCGTGTTTTCAAGCATTGGAAATTACTTCAATCTGAAACAAGAAAATACTCTACTCCTTGAAGAAAATAACTGGTTGAAATCACAGGTTTTTAATTCAAAAATTAAAATTATTGACACTTTGGAGTTTGAAAAAAAATTCAAACTTACGCCAACTCTAGTGAATAAAAATAGTTATCAATATTTAGAAAATTACATCACATTAGATATAGGTGAAAATGATGGTGTTAAAGAAGATTTTGGAGTTATTACTTCCAAAGGAATTGTTGGAATTATAGACCAAACCTCATCAAAATATGCCCGCGTTCTGTCTATTTTGAACACTAAAAGTAAGATCAATGCTAAAATAAAACAAAGCAATCATTTTGGAACGTTGGGTTGGGATGGCATTAACCACAACATTGTTCAACTGAATGATATCCAAGATTTGGCAGAAATAGCAATTGGTGACACAATTGTTACTAGTGGGTTTTCTTACACTTTTCCAGAAAATATTCCTATAGGCACAGTAGAGTCCTACAAATTGAATGATACCAAAGACTTATATGTTGTCAATGTTCGATTATTTAATGACATGACCAATTTACGTCATGTTCATGTAATCAATAATTTAGATATTGATGAATTACAAACTCTAAATCCAGCCAATGAATAGCATATTGTTTTCAAATACGGTTCGATTTGTTTTGCTTATTTTATTTCAAGTATTCATCTGTAATCAAATGAATTTTTTTGGGAATATTAACCCCTATATTTATATTTTATTCATTGTATTATATCCTGTTAAAAACAACAGAGTCAGCTTTATTTTTTTTAGTTTTTGTTTAGGATTAATCATTGATATTTTTTTAGATTCTGGCGGCGCACATGCTGCAGCAAGTGTGTCAATTGCCTATTTTCGACCAATATTTTTAAAATTTTCTTTTGGTTCTGCATATGAATATCAAGCCATTAAGTTTAATGATTCTGAAATTTTGCAACGCATAATCTATTTTGCATTATTGATTCTTATTCATCACCTCATTTTGTTTATACTTGTTGTTTTTGATGGCACAAAAACAAATATGATTGTTTCACGAGCTTTAAGCTCGGGGGTTTTTACTCTTTTTCTTACTCTTATATTGCAAACACTTTTTAGCCAAAAAGAAAAATGAGAAAATTTCTCCTCTTAGGATTTGTAGTTTTTACTGGTATTATCTTCGTTGGACGATTGTTCTATTTGCAAGTTTATCAAGACGAATCTAATAGTCTAGAAAATGACAATGCCATTCGAAAAATCTATCAACACCCAAAACGAGGTTATATTTATGACCGCAATGGAAAATTACTTGTCGCCAATCAACCCACCTATGATGTTGTTGTTATTCCAAGAGAAGTTGAGGCGCTTGATACATTGATGTTTTGTTCATTGCTAGACATCGATAAAGCTCAGTTTTTAAAATCTTTCAACCGTGCTAAACGCTACTCTCCACGATTACCATCAATATTCTTAGCTCATCTTTCCAAAGAAGATTATGCTTTTTTGTCTGAGAAACTTCGAAAATTCAAAGGCTTTTATGTGCAAAAAAGAGCTGTAAGAGACTATCAAACTGAAATTGGCGCCAATGTTTTGGGCTACATTGCCGAAGTCACCCCCGATAATATTTCAAAAGATGGATATTATAAATTGGGCGATTTAATTGGAAAACAAGGTGTTGAGAAATCTTACGAAAAAGAATTGCGTGGCGAAAAAGGAGTAAAGTATATTCAAAAAGACATCTATAACAGAGATATTGGTTCGTACAAAAATGGTCAATTTGATACACTTCCAATTCCTGGGAAAAACATTACAATTACCATAGATGCAACGCTTCAAGAATATGGAGAACAATTGATGCAAAATAAAATGGGAGGTATAGTCGCTATCGAACCTTCTTCTGGAGAATTATTAACTCTAGTATCTGCACCATCATACAACCCCGCACTTTTGGTGGGTAGAGAACGCTCAAAAAATTATACCAAGCTTTATACAGATTCTATCTATAGACCACTTTTTGATAAAGCGCTAATCCGAATGCATGTTCCTGGCTCGCCTTTTAAAACCTTGGTGGCACTAGCAGCACTTCAGGAAAATGTAATTACAACTCGTGAAACTATTTATTGTGCTGAAAAATACATTTATGGCAAAAATAGACGTGTAATGAAATGCCATTGTGGAGGTGGATACAGGAATTTGTTTTCTGGAATCAGTAATTCATGCAACTCATATTTTGCGACAGCATTCGGAAAAACCATCGACAAATATAATGATGCCTCAATGGGGATGGATATATGGAGTAATCACATTAAAAGTTTTGGTCTTGGTAACTTTTTGGGAAATGATTTGCCAGTAGGTAAAAAAGGAAATATTCCAGACGGTGCTTATTACGATGCTTGGTACCCCGATTTCAAATGGGGGCCTACTACAATTTTATCGAATTCAATTGGTCAGGGTGAAATTTTGGTAACACCCATTCAATTGGCAAACATGACAGCCGCAATTGCCAACAAAGGCTTTTACTACACCCCTCATATCATCAAATCTATTGATGGTGAAACTATTGATAAAAATTTTACAACCAAAAAAGAAACTTCAATTGATTCTACACATTTTGAACCTATAATTGAAGGCATGCACCAAGTGTACACCAAAGGAACGGCAAGTTTTTTGAAAGTCCCAGGAATTGAAATTTGTGGAAAAACTGGAACCGCTGAAAATTTTACAGAGATTGATGGCGTTAAAACACAGCTTACTGACCACTCCATTTTTGTTGCTTTTGCACCAAAAGAAGATCCAAAAATAGCCATTGCTGTACTGGTAGAAAATGGATATTATGGCGCACGATGGGCTGGACGAATTGCAAGTTTGATGATAGAAAAATATCTAAAAGGTGAAGTCAGTTTAAAATACATGGAACGCCTTGTTTTAAACAAAAATTTAGAAGATGAATACTTAAAGCCTTACAGTGGCAAACCCTTTAAAATCAATCAATAATGAACTTAAATAGAGCACATAGTTTTCAGTTGGATTGGGTAGTCGTTTTGATTTATTTGGCCCTAGTTCTTTTTGGCTATTTCAATATTTTATCGGCCTCTACAGACGGTGCTTTTAGTTCATATTTTGACCTGTCTGAACCCTACGGAAAACAATCTGTATTTATTGGTTTATCATTGATTTCAATTGTACTTATTTTATCAATTGATGCAAAATTTTATGAACGCTTTGCAAGTATTATTTACTTGTTATCATTAGCTGCGCTGGCAGGGCTTTTTGTATTTGGTAAAAAAGTTAATGGGGCTTTGTCGTGGTATGAAATTGGAGGAGCAACGTTACAACCTAGTGAGTTTGTAAAATTTACAACTGCATTGGCCGTAGCTAAATACATGAGTGACCTTCAAACCAATATTAAAGACAGTATGGATCAGTTTCGTGCTGCACTTATTGTGGCAGTCCCTGCCGTTTTGATTTTACTACAAAATGATGCAGGAAGTACACTTGTTTTTGCAGGCCTAATATTTGTATTTTACAGAGAAGGTATTCCACAAAAATACATTTTATTTGGCGCTTCACTATTGATTATAACTATTGCTACTCTAAAATTTTCGGCGCTAACTGTCATAAGCATTGTAGCAAGTTTTATTGTGATTTATCAATTATTTTTTAAGCGAAAAAAGAAAAAAATTACACTATCTGTATTAATTCTCATTTTGTGTTCTGGGCTTAGTTTTGGAACAGAATGGAGTTTTAACAACGTACTACAAAAACATCAAAAAGATCGCATTGAAGTTTGGCTCAGGCTTGAAAAAGACCCAGAAAAACTGGAAATTATGAAACGTAATATTTCTTACAATCTCAATCAATCTGAACAAGCTATTCGCTCTGGTGGTCTTACAGGAAAAGGGTTTAAAGAAGGCACACGAACTAAAGGAAAATTTGTTCCAGAACAACACACCGACTATATTTTTAGTACAGTGGCAGAAGAATGGGGGTTTTTGGGAAGTAGTATTGTTGTTGTGCTTTTTGTATTAATGATTAGTAGAATTTTGTTTTTGGCCGAACGGCATAAATCACAATTTAGTAGAGCTTATGGTTATGGAGTAGCCTCTATTATTTTTGTACATTTTTTAATTAATATCGGAATGGTAATGGGGCTTATTCCAACAATAGGCATCCCTTTACCCTTTTTTAGTTATGGGGGATCTGGACTTCTAGCTTTTACAATTTTGGTGTTTATTTTCCTAAAGCTAGACTCAAATCGTCTAAATGTTTGGTAAACAGTAGTTTTAAGGCTTCTTTAAATCTAGTTTTTCTGCAAAATAATCACAAAAATCCTTCATTGTTGCCATCATTTTTTCATCTTGTGTGGCACGCATAAAAGTATCGCTCATGGCTGTAAGTGTTTGATAAAAAAACAGTTTCATCTCATCCACTGGCATGTCTTTTGTCCACAAATCGATGCGTAAAGATTCTTGCGCCTTGGCATCCCAAACGGAAAGAAAAATTGCTTTGGCCTCAGCATTTGAAATTCCACCATCCTGCGCTGTCCAAGATAATTTTTCCGGTATGCGATTTTCGTCCAATTCTACGTTCAATTCAATTTTTGAAGTGTGTGCTTTAGCCATTATTTTTTTGGTTTATATTTTGCTTTGTTAAATAGTGTTTGTGCATTCATTTGAAGCATTTGCAGTAATGAAGAAGGATTATTTTCCATGTATGAACGTACAATTTTCCAACCAATATATTGTCCCAATGCTCCTGGAGATTCACTATCGAGCTCCAAATTGAAACGTGAAAATGGTGCAGGAGCAATAAAACGTCCAACAAGTTTGGTATCTGTACTATACAACAATTCGTTTTCTATAAAATATTGCCAGATATAAAACTCATTGTCATTGGCCCACAAGAGTTCATCATTGGTATAGCCAATTTTGGTACTGTCCTCTGCCAACGGCACCCAAAGATCTTTTAGATATAATTTTTTTCCGTGATATATCAATTCTTCCAAAAACGTCTTTCGCCTTGGTTGATTAATTAAACGAGTTGCATAAGCATCAGCAAGATCCATTACAATTTGATCCCTCTTTAAATTTTTTCGAATATAATTGTAAAAGCTTTCATAAAACTCATGATCAGCACCCAAATAATTATCAATACTAATTAAAGCTATAGAGTCTGTAACGATAACTTTATTGCGATAATCTACATCCGAAAAAACTGTGATGACACGTGGTTTTTTTAATGATGGATTATAATATTTTAGGTGTTTGTAAAAAGCTATCAACTCCGCTTCAGTATCTTGAAAATTACTAAAAACACTGTCAACTGACTTTTGAATCAATTTTTGAATAGGGTCTTGTGTACGTTCCAAAAAAATAGAATCTGGAGTTTGTTTAGGAAACAAAAAAGAGTATTGTGTTTTCAACGTAGGTAAGCTCTCTTTCGTTGACTGCATAAAAACTTGATCGAAACGTTCAACTTTTAATTCCATTGGAACCGCTTCAATTTCTTTTTCTAATTGAGCATTTTTATTGCATGAAAAACAGGCCAATAGAATAAGAAAGATGCCTATTTTTTTTAAATGATTTATCAAATAATTAATTTGAATCATGGTATAACTCATCTGAAACTATTTAACAAAAATAGTCATTAGTATTCAAACCAAAAGATGAATTTTCATCAAAAAAATATTAGTGAGAAACAAATAAAAGTGTTATGGTTTATATTTATAAATTTAGAATCCTAAAGTTTCTAAGGCTGAGTCTCCAAAATAATATCCATAACAACGCCAATAACTAGAAAGATTTTCATTTGAATATTTCCAAACAACTTCCTTGTCTGGAGTAACTTCCCATATGCCAAAATCACCTTCACAAATCAAAGTATTCCCGTTTTGAAGTCTGTCTGCACCTGAAATTTTAGAATAAAATAAATTTTCATCTGTAAAAGACCAAACAATTTCAGGAGGTAAAACATTTCCAGGCTCTAAAGCTAAAACATCTGGTAATTGTAGTTCATAAACATGAGATTGACTACTATTATTCTCTCCAAAATTGCTATAAACTAAAATATTACCTTCACCAGGAACACCATTTTCAAGCAAGTTCGGAAAATGATTTCTATAAAAAATTCGCTGCTCTTGAGTATCTCCGTAAGCAAGTGGGTTTCCAAAACGATAGATTAAATCTCCACCTTTGTTATAATTTCCACCCAATGACGTAGAAGCTTGTTCAGTTGTGGTACTATGATCAATAACCCAAATTTCACTAAAAAAATTAACACTAATGTAAATTAAATCATTTGCTTCATCTATATCAATCCCATTTGCGTGCATAAAATCTCCATCTGATTGTAGATTGTAATTTATATCTATTTTGTGTGGGTTTTGATTTACTATTCCATAAGCACTAGCATTGTTATCATGCTCTTGAATAATATGATCCCAACTTCTCCACTGCCAGACAATTTCGTTAGTTTCTGGGTTGACCTCAATTAGTTTTTCAACATATATTGGTTGATCAAAATCAACTCCAAAGTTTTGATGAGTATCAACTTCAATCTTTTCCCAAACCATAATCATAATATTTCCGTTTTTTAGCAATTCAACATCATGATGTGCAATTTCATTGTCATTTGAAACTTCATAGGTCCATTCCAAAACATTATGCATATCATAAAGATTAATAATACCTCCATATCCCCCAAAAGTAAATATAGGATTAGTAGACTTAAAAATCCCCAAAGTTTTTCCATTAGGCAATAGTTCGAAGTCATTGCCTAAAAAAGTTTCAAAACTCCAACTATGTTTAACATTTCCTCCTTTGTCAACTAAATAGGGGGTTTTTCCCCCATTTGGACAAATAAGCACAAGATTATTAAAAACATTTTCTTGATCATGAACTAAAACATCGTCTGTAAGTTCGTATTCATATGTGAAATTTGACTCTTGATTGTTTAAATTTTCTTCGCTACAATTAACTAACAAAAGAAAACAAATTAGCGTAAGTAATTTATTATACATCATTAAAAATATTATTGGTTTTTTATTTATAATATAGTATAAATTTATTAATTTTTAATTCAAAAGCTAAATATTCATTTAAAAACTAAATAGCAAGCAGGTTTATTGAATTCTAAATTTTTACTAATCTGAGTTAAAATGTTTCAAAGATGAATAGAATAGTTTATTTTTGTTATATACCAATACATTACGAAAAATATGAATACATACGCAGTCGTTGAGCACATTAGTAATTGGTTGAAAAATTATGCCAATAAAGCTAATATTGACGGATTTGTAGTGGGTGTTTCTGGGGGGATTGACTCTGCTGTAACATCGACACTTTGTGCCAAAACAGATCTAAAAGTATTATGTTTGGAAATGACAATTCATCAGGCAGATAGTCATGTAAGTCGTGCTCAAGAACACATTCGATTTTTAGAAAAAAACTACTCCAATGTAAGCTCAAAACGTGTTAACCTAACCCCTGTATTCGAGTCTTTAAAATCTGAAATAGACACCACAAAAGATCAAAAAATTGTAGATATGGCTTTGGCCAACACACGTGCTCGCCTACGCATGACTACGCTTTATTATTATGCAGGTTTATATGGTTTTCTTGTTGCGGGAACAGGAAATAAGGTAGAAGACTTTGGTGTTGGATTTTACACAAAATATGGTGATGGTGGTGTAGATCTGAGCCCTATTGCAGACCTTCTTAAATCGGAGGTCTATGCCTTAGGAAAAGCCCTTGAAGTACCAAACAGTATTATGACTGCAGCACCAAGCGATGGTTTGTTTGGAGATGCTCGGACCGATGAAGACCAAATTGGCGCATCCTATGATGAATTGGAATGGGCTATGAAAATGAAAGATGAAGGAAAAAATGCAAATGATTTTGAGGGAAGACAAAAAGAGGTTTTTGTAATTTTTAATCGATTCAACACATCCAATGCGCACAAAATGAACCCAATTCCTGTTTGTATTATTCCAGAAACTCTTAAATAATAAATTATGATAAGGGTTCTTGTTGCAGATCATCAGCCGATTGTCAATTATGGAATCCGAATGCTTTTTGATAGTTCTAATGACATCAAAATTGTCAGTACAGTCGACACTGCAAAACAACTTATTAACTACCTAAAAAAGGGAAGTGTTGATGTTGTGCTTATGTCCATGGATTTACCCGACATGAATGGAATTACTATTTTGAGAAAAATCAAAAAAAACTACAACAACGTACGGGTAATTATTTTTAGTGCACAGCCCGAAAACATATATGCCTCTAGTGGAATAAGAGCTGGAGCCTCTGGATTTTTATCCAAAACAGCATCTACAAATACCATAAAAAATGCCATTTTAAAAGTCTATAAAGGGGGAATGTATGTAACCAATGCAATGGCTCAAAAACTAACTTTCGACAAAAATATAGATGATGCAGACTTGTATCACAAACTTTCCACTCGAGAAATTGAGGTTTTAAAACTCATTTGTAACGGAAAGAAAAATAATCAAATTGCGGAAGAACTCAATATCAACCCAAAAACCGTAAGCACCTATAAATCTCGATTAATGACAAAACTCAATGTCACAAATTTGATTTCTTTAATTGACTTGGGACGACTAAAAATTAGTTTAGAGAACTCTGTTTAACTTTCGAGAAAGTAACATTTTTAGGTTGGAATAATTCAATACATCTTCTAAGACATTTGTATTGTCTGTCAAGCTTTCGTGTGTTGCTTCTTTGAATTCATTAACCTTTTGATCAATTAAAAAACAACGTAAACTTAATATTGTTTCACTAACTAATTGAGCAATATTGACATCTTTTCGTTTAGGAAAAATATTATTTTTTTCCCAATTGTGAAGTCTGTAACGCTCATCATTCATCAAAATATTTGAAACAAATGGCGCTAATTTTGGATCAATTTCATGGATAAAACTCTCTACAATAAAAGTGTCATTTTGATTCAAATAATCTATGATTAAATAGTAAATTGTTTTAAAATTTTCATTACTAAATTGCATTTCATCTTCTTGAAGATCTAAATAAATTTTCTCAAAAACTTTGGCTTTATGAATAACAGGCTCAAGAATCAAAATGCCTTCATCATTTTCCTTCAAAATTAAATCTTCAAAATCTTCCGTTTGACTTCCATAAAGCAATAAAATTTCTATTATTTTTTGCTCCAATTCAAATTGTAAGTCTATTTTTTTTGTGGGTGCTGTGTTTTTTACAACATCAAAAGCTTTCTTTTGCTTTTGTGCTGTTTTATTGGCCTCAAATTGTGCTTTTTTATTCATTTGAGCCAGTGTGCTAAAAAGTACTTCTTCGCTAATATCCATGATTCTTGCACACTCGCGAATATATAACTCTTGTTTTATTTGATCTGATATTTTAGAAATACTAGTAATCATATCACGAATCAAATCGGCTTTTGCAATTGGATCATTATTCGCCTCCTCCATCAATAATGAAGCTTTATAGGCAATAAAGTCTTTTGCATTATCTTTCAGATATTTTTGTAGTTCTTCATGTGTATTTTGTTTGGCAAAACTATCTGGATCTTCACCTTCTGGGAAGGTGCAAACTTTTACATTCATTCCTTGCTCCAAAATCAAATCAATTCCACGCAAAGAAGCTCGTATTCCTGCGGCATCACCATCAAAAAGTACGGTAATATTTTTGGTTAATCGATTGACCAATCGAATTTGTTCTGAGGTTAACGCTGTGCCTGAAGATGACACCACGTTTTTGATGCCTGTTTGGTGAAATTGAATGACATCTGTATAGCCTTCAACCAAATAACAATTATCTTCTTTTGCTATAGTTTGTTTGGCATAATAAATCCCATAAAGCACTTTACTTTTGTGGTATATAACGCTTTCTGGAGAGTTTAAATATTTGGCTGCTTTTTCATTTTTTGCCAAAATACGTCCGCCAAAACCAAGAACACGACCAGACATACTGTGAATAGGAAACATTACGCGACCCTTGAAACGATCAAATTGTTTTTCTTCTTTAACAATAGTTAAACCTGTGGTTTCCAAATATTTAAGCAGATATCCTTTTTTTAGAGCCGCATCTGTTAGGCCTCTCCAATCGTCTGTAGAATATCCAAGTTGAAATTTTTTGATCGTTTCTTCTGTAAATCCTCTTTCCTTAAAATAGCTCAACCCAATGGCTTTTCCAGCATCGGTATTGTGTAGTGTATTTTGAAAATAAGTATTTGCAAATTCACTTACTAGATACATGCTTTCTCGCTCGCCTGCAGCTTCTTTTTCTTCGTTAGATTGGACTGTTTCTTCGACTTCAATATTGTATTTTTTAGCCAAATACTTAATGGCTTCAGGATAGGTAAAATGCTCATGTTCCATAAGAAATGACACCACAGTTCCTCCTTTTCCTGTAGAAAAATCTTTCCAAATTTGTTTTACTGGCGAAACCATAAAGCTTGGTGTACGTTCTTCACTAAATGGACTAAGCCCTTTGAAGTTACTCCCTGCTTTTTTTAACTGTACAAAGTCGCCTATGACTTCTTCAACGCGAGCCATATCAAAAACTTGATCTATTGTAGACTTTGATATCAATTGTGAATATTTTGGATGAAATTAAAATTTGTATCAATGCTAAGATATAAAATATCAAACACATGATAAACAAAATATTTGCGGATATATGTTGAATTATTTGTTGCGGTCAATCACATAATTCACCATCAAAAGAAGTGCTTTTTTGTATTCTGATTCGGGGTAATGTCCAATAAGTTTGACGGCTTCTTCTTGAAAACTTTTCATTTTTGAAACGGCATAGTCCAAACCTCCTTGAGATTTTACAAACGCTATGACTTCTTTTACTCGTTTTGGATTTTTGTTATGATTTTTTATAGAATTGATTAACCAAGATTGTTCTTTTTTTGAACAATTATTCAGAACATAAATTAATGGAAGTGTCATTTTTTGCTCTTTTATATCTATTCCCGTTGGCTTTCCAATTTTTTCTGTTCCATAATCAAAAAGGTCATCCTTAATTTGAAAAGCCATTCCAATGAGTTCTCCAAATTTACGCATAGTTTCGACCTCTTTTGAATGGGGTTTTACAGAGGCAGCACCCAAACTACAACATGCTGCTATAAGTGTTGCTGTTTTTTGACGAATAATTTCATAATAGACTTCTTCAGTAATGTCTAGTTTTCGTGCTTTTTCTATCTGAAGGAGTTCTCCTTCACTCATTTCACGTACTGCAACAGAAATAATTTTTAGAAGATCAAAATCATTATTATCAATACAAAACAAGAGCCCTTTTGAAAGAAGAAAATCTCCAACTAAAACTGCAATTTTATTCTTCCACAACGCATTAATTGAAAAGAACCCTCTACGATGGTTACTATCATCAACTACATCATCATGCACCAAAGTTGCGGTGTGAATCAGCTCAATGACAGAAGCACCACGAAAAGTACGTTCACTAATCTCACCATTAGAAATCATTTTGGCAGAAAGAAAAACAAACATTGGACGCATTTGTTTTCCTTTTCGATTGACGATATAATGGGTAATTCGGTTGAGAAGCGCAACTTTGCTAGACATCGATAAGCGAAACTTTTTTTCAAAAAGTTCCATCTCATAACTAATGGGTTTTTTTATGCGCTCAATAACTTTCAAATGCCGTAATTTTTCGCAAAATTAAGCATATAAAATCAATTGTGTCTTAGTTAAAATGTTAAAAGTAACATTCAAAATTAGGATACTGTGTGTACTAATTCGGGTTGGAAAATTTCTTTGATGATGGCATTCAATTGCTCATATTCAATCAAAAAAGCATCATGCCCATGTATGGAAGTGATTTCATGATATGAAACATTTGTAAGATTTGGGTGCAAAAGCTTTAGGGTAGATGTGTTTTCTTCAGAAACAAAAAACAAATCTGAATCAATTCCAATAATATGAATTTCGGCTTCAATCGTTTTTAATACTTCGGATGCAGAGCCTCTATTTGTTGTAATATCAATGGTTTTTAATAAATGATTCATGAGTTTATATGCCGACAACTGAAACCGTTTTTGAAGCTTATCGCCGTGATGTATCAACCATGTTTCAATATTAAACAAATTAAACGCCTCATTTTGTGAACGCTGAAATCTATTTTTTAATGATTCTGGAGTTCTATAGCATAGCATTGCATGCATTCTTGCATCTTGAATTGGGCGTTTAGAATTCACTAAAAATTGTTCCTGAATAAGACAATTTGCTATAATCCAATCCGTTGATTTCCAGTCGCTCGCAACAGGTATTAAATGTTTTGTAATTTTTGGATTAAGGGCTGCCATTTCCCAAGCGATACCACCACCCAATGAACCGCCAATAGCTGCAAAAAGTTGATGTATTCCAAGTGCTTCTATTCCCAATAAAAATAATTTTGCAATATCTCTCGCAACAAAATCTTTGTAATTTTCAATAAGGTGATTTGTATGACCGTCATATCCATTTCCAGGAATATTAAATGCCAAAACGGTAAAGTGGTTGGTGTCAATGGGTTTGTTTGGACCAATAAGTGCATTCCACCACCCCTTAGAACCTGCAACATTAGAATTGCCTGTTAGGGCATGATTAACTAAAACCACAGGGGCACTATGTAGGGCACAACCAAATAACTGGTAAGACAAATAAATAGGCATTGTCTTACCAGATATTGTGGTGTATTTTGGAATCTCTATGTATTGAATTTCACTCAATATATACGGGCTTAATTATATATTAGCTGTTCCAATTTTAATTTTAAAGGGGTTTGATTTAGTAAATTGTCTTTTACAGGGCATCGCTCCTGAACAATATCTAACCACTTTTCTAAAGTTACATCATCGATTGTTGCTTGAGGTTTCAATAAAACATTGATAGATTTGAATCCTGCGCGTTCATCTTTTGATATCCCCAAAAACCTATTTGGATTGATTTCTCCAGAAATCTCAATATCCAATTGTTTTAATTCAAATTGTAACTCTTTTGCCACAAGGTGCCCAACAACGTTGAGACAACCTGCAAGTCCTGCTAAAATAAACTCAACTGGATTGGCAGCTTCATCTTTACCACCAAGTGCTTCAGGTTCGTCTATTACCAAACTAAATTGTCTTGCTTTGGCTGTAAATTTTGTTGCAGAGTTACTCTGTCCTTGTACTGAAAATGTTAAATCACTCATTTTTATGTTTTTATTAATTAAACTTCAACAAGTGCATCAACAGCCTTAAAAGCTTCAATCAGGTCTGCTTTTAAATCTTCAATATCTTCAAGACCAACTGAAAGACGAATAAGATCTTTTGTAACTCCTGTAGACTCTTGTGCTTCATCGCTCAATTGCTGATGCGTTGTACTCGCTGGGTGAATGATAAGCGACTTTGTATCACCAATATTTGCAAGTAGTGAAAATAACTTTGTAGTATCTGCAATTTTCTTTGCCGCATCAAATCCTCCTTTTACTCCAAAAGTAACCAATCCACTTTGACCATTTGGTAAGTAACGATCTGCTAAAGATTTATAAGCGCTAGTTTCAAGTCCTGGATAATTGACCCAAGTTACTTGTTCTTGTTGGTGTAACCATTTGGCAAGAGCCAGTGCGTTTTCACTGTGCTTTTTGATTCTAATTTCAAGAGTTTCAAGACCTTGAATAATTTGAAATGCATTAAAAGGACTTAGTGCTGCACCATAATCTCTTAACCCTTCAATTCTGATTTTTGCAATAAAAGCTGCTGCTTCTAGAGCTTCGCTATAAACAAGACCATGATACCCTGGAGATGGCTCTGTAAATTCTGGGAATTTACCATTCGCCCAATCAAATGTCCCTGCATCGATAATTACACCTCCCAATGCTGTTCCGTTTCCGTTGATGTATTTTGTAAGTGAGTGGATAACAATGTTTGCACCATGCTCAATTGGATTTAATAAATATGGTGTAGCTACTGTGTTGTCTACAATCAAAGGTACTTTGTAGGCTTTCGCTTCGTTAGATATAGCTTCAATATCTAATACATCTAATTTTGGATTCCCTAAAGACTCAATAAAAAACGCACGTGTATTTTCTTGTGCTGCATTTTTAAAATTTTCTGCATCAGAAGGGTCAACAAATGTTGTTGTAATACCATGTCTTGGTAAGGTAACGCTAAGCAAATTGTATGTTCCACCATACAAACTACTAGAAGCCACAATATGATCTCCAGCTTTTAGAAGTGTCAATAAGGATGTTGCAATTGCAGAAGTTCCAGAAGCTGTAACAACAGCAGCAATTCCTCCTTCGAGTGCTGCCAAACGTTGCTCAAGGATATCGTTTGTTGGGTTATTAATACGGGTATAAATATTTCCTGTTTCAGCTAGCGCAAAAAGGTTTGCCGCATGATCTGAATCATTAAAAACATAAGCCGTTGATTGATAAATTGGCACTGCTCTAGTACCAGCGTTTTGGGATACATCGTGTCCCGCGTGTAATGCATTAGTTGCAAATTTTTGTGTACTCATTTTTCTATTTTTTTGAGTTAATAAATAATTAAAACAAAAAGTCAAACGCACCATTTTATGGTGAACTTAAAAGAAAAATGTTATTAAGAAATGATCAACATACGAAAAAAATGTTGGTTGTTATCTATCTAATTATTAAAAATAAAAAGTAGAATTTAGCACCTACTCCACTGGAGTGGAGGGTTGCTAAGGCTTCACTGGGTCTAATCCCTTCACCTTTCTTGATAACACTTCAATAAGTTTTTGAACTTTATGAATGCAAATATTCAAATATAAAATTCAATTAACCAAATTTTTTTCTATAAAAATTAAATTGAATAGGTATATTTAGAAAATTTTTCTTTTATTATGTCTGCAGTAGATTTATTTTCTATTTTACTCTCAAGCCACGAAATAATATCAAGGTATAAAAAAGCACGACGCTCGTATGGATGGTTTTCGTAAGCAATTAATTTTGCATGCAATTCTTTAAACGCTGCCTTCAATTGATGTGGATAAATATCACCAAGACCTCTAAGAAAATTGACCATTTCTTGTTGTACAGCATACAAATCTTGCATTTTTATTAGAAACTTATAGGTGTTTTTTATCAGACGGTCTAAGTCATGATCCTCTCCCGCTTCATAATGTGCAACAAGGTTCAAAATTCTAGAAAAGCAGAGCAAATCTTCCCGCATTTGAAGTGATTTATTATTAATAATCTTTGAAAGATATTTTATGGCATTTTTATAATCTTCCATTCCAAAATAAAGACTGGCAATTTTATAATAGAACACCATAACATGATGTTCATCTATTTGATTAGAATGTTCTTTTAAACCACCTACAACATCATCAATCAAAGGCAAGCCTTCCTCAAAACTTCCTTCAATAAAATGCAAATTCAACTTGTTTGAATATACGTACAAGAATATTAAACTGTCAATATTTTCGTCACGAGGAAACCATGGTTTTTGAATAATTTCTTCTAATTCCTTTAACGCCTCTTGAAATTTTTGATGATGTTTTATAAAAAATAAAGCTTCCAGTAAATATTGATAGCCTCTTAGAAAAAAAACAGGATTGAGCCGAATCATTGATTCGTTATCATAAAATAAATCAACCCACTTTCTTGAATATTTGTAGCAAGATTTGAAATCTTGAATTAAAAAACTGTACCATAAATAAGATTTGTAAAGCCACAATTTTTCACGGAAACCAAGTTCACTTACTTCAAATTTAGGCAATCGTTTATTAAAATAATTTTTTACTTTTTGATATTCTGCATCGTTTTTTACATATCCTGTTTTTAGAAACAACCCATAAAGTTGAAGCGATAAATTGGAAAGTTTACTCGCAATTAAATTTTGACTACTCAAAGATTTGGCCTGTAAGGTAAGTTCATCTGCTCGACTACTCAAACTTCTTGTAATGTATTGAGATTCAACAACTTTTTCAAGTTCTACAATCTCATAAGCAATATTTTTTTCTTGATTTGTAATCGCTAAAGATTTTGCTTTATCAAGAATTTTCAAACTTTGTTTATACAAGCCTTTGTGATATAGAATTGTAGCAAAATCTAGTTGCTCACGTAGTTGAATTCTTAAATTTTGATGAGAAGGATTCAGGCGAAGACTAATTAATATTTGTTTATACAAATGTGCTTTAAGATTGGATAACTGCTGTTTTTTTACAAAACCTTCTTTTAAAATGGCACGTTCGTCATAAACTTTTAGTTTTTCTAAAACTTTAAATAATAACAGGAATTTTGAGTCTTCATTGACCCCAAGACGACCAATGTAGAGCTTAAACTGTCTCTTTTCGGACTTCGTAAGCGATCTAATTAATACAAATAAGTTGTCTTTTTGTGGTTTAGTCATAATTTAAAATTCGACACAATTAACTGAAAATCAATTGATTAATTTTTAATATGCAAAGATAAACGTCGTAAAATTATTAATAATATCTTAGGTAAAATATTTTAAAAAAATTAAATTCGTAAGACAATATATAATATATTTACAGATATGTCTAACACAAACGTTCAAATATTTGACACAACCTTACGAGATGGAGAGCAAGTCCCTGGGTGTAAGTTAAATACTGATCAAAAAATCATTATTGCGGAGCAGTTAGATTTGTTGGGTGTTGACATCATTGAGGCTGGATTTCCGGTGTCTAGTCCAGGTGATTTTTCTTCTGTTGAAGAAGTTTCAAAAATTGTTAAAAATGCTACTGTTTGTGGCCTAACAAGGTCTGTTGAGAACGACATCAAAGTTGCTGCTGAAGCACTTCAATATGCCAAAAAACCAAGAATTCACACTGGTATTGGCACTTCAGACTCACACATTAAATTTAAATTTCGCTCCAACAGAGAAGCTATCATTGAACGAGCAGTTGCAGCAGTAGCTTATGCAAAATCTTTTGTCGAAGATGTTGAATTTTATGCAGAAGATGCTGGGCGAACAGACAACGAATATCTTGCAAGAGTTTGTGAAGCAGTCATAAAAGCAGGAGCAACTGTTCTTAATATTCCAGATACAACAGGCTATTGTCTTCCAAACGAATATGGGGCAAAAATCAAGTACCTTAAAGAAAATGTAAAAGGTATTGATAAAGCAATATTATCTTGTCATTGTCACAACGATTTAGGATTGGCCACTGCCAATTCTATTGAAGGTGCTATAAATGGCGCCAGACAAATTGAGTGTACAATCAATGGCATTGGAGAACGTGCTGGTAATACTGCGCTTGAAGAAGTAGTGATGATTATGAAACAACATCCATACTTAAATCTAGACACCAACATTAATACTTCAATGCTTTTTGGATTGAGTCAACTTGTATCAGAACACATGGGTATTTTTGCTCAACCAAACAAAGCTATAGTAGGTGCAAATGCATTTGCACATAGTTCTGGAATCCATCAAGATGGTGTGATAAAAAATAGAGAAACTTACGAAATTATTGACCCTAAAGATGTTGGAGTCACTGAATCCGCTATTGTACTTACTGCAAGAAGTGGGCGAGCGGCATTGGCTTACCGAGCCAAAAATGTAGGTTACGAATTGACAAAATTACAACTTGATGTTGTTTATAAAGACTTTTTAAAATATGCTGATGCAAAAAAAGAAGTCAATGATAACGACATACATACAATTATAGAATCTAGTTCAATTTATAACGAACTTCGCTAATTATATCATGAAAAAAACTTTATTTGATAAGGTTTGGGATGCACATGTAGTGGATACTATTGAAAATGGCCCACAAATCCTATATATTGACAAACACTTGATTCATGAGGTCACTAGTCCTCAAGCATTTAGTGAATTGGAAAATAGAAATATTCCAATCTTTAGACCCAATCAAATTGTGGCTACTGCCGACCACAACACACCAACACAAAATCAGCATCTACCTGTAAGAGACGATTTGTCAAGACATCAATTGCAGCAATTGGCCAAAAATTGCAAAAAAAATAATATCACCCTGTACGAACTTGGGCATAAATACAATGGTATTGTTCATGTCATGGCACCTGAACTTGGTATTACTCAACCTGGTATGACCATGGTTTGTGGTGATAGTCACACTTCTACACACGGCGCCTTCGGAACAATTGCATTTGGAATTGGTACCAGTCAAGTTGCACAAGTTTTTGCAAGTCAATGTCTGCTTTTAACAAAGCCCAAAAGCCTTAGAGTTACCGTAAATGGAATCCTAAAAAAAGGTGTTTTACCCAAAGATGTCATCTTGTATATCATTTCTAAGCTAGGAACAAATTCTGGTACAGGCTATTTTTGTGAATATGCAGGCGATGTTTTTGAAAATATGAGTATGGAAGGTCGTATGACCGTCTGTAATATGAGTATTGAAATGGGTGCTAGAGGCGGTATGATTGCGCCTGATGAAACGACATTTGAATATATAAAAGGCCGAGAATTTGCTCCTAAAGGAAAGGATTTTGAAAACAAAGTCGCCTACTGGAAAACACTTCCTACAGATGAGGGCGCTACATTTGACAAAGAGTATGTTTTTGATGCAGAAGACATAGAGCCAATGATTACTTACGGTACAAATCCTGGAATGGGAATTAAAATTTCTGAAAATATTCCAAATTCAGAAAATGAATCCGATAAAAAATCTTTGGCTTACATGAACTTTTCAGAAGGAGAATCTTTAATTGGAAAACCTATAAATTATGTTTTTATTGGAAGTTGTACGAACTCTAGAATTGAAGATTTTCGTGTAGCAGCTGACTACATCAAAGGTAAACATAAAGCCAAAAATGTTACGGCATGGCTAGTTCCTGGAAGCCGACAAGTAGAAGCACAAATTGTTGAAGAAGGACTAAAAGATATTTTTGAATCAGCAGGTTTTGAACTCAGACAACCTGGTTGTTCAGCTTGCTTGGCAATGAATGATGATAAAATTCCACAAGGAGAATATTGTGTATCTACATCAAACAGAAACTTTGAAGGACGACAAGGGCAAGGATCTCGAACAATACTCGCAAGTCCTCTGGTCGCAGCAGCTACTGCAGTGGAAGGCACAATAATAGACATCTCAAAACAACTTGCATAATGGAAAAATTTTCTACCCTAATATCCACAACAATTCCATTAAATATCTCTAATGTTGATACCGATCAAATTATTCCTGCACGTTTTTTAAAGGCTACTGATAAAAAGGGATTTGGAGATAATTTATTTAGAGATTGGCGCTATGATAAACAAGATCATTTAATTCCAGATTTTGCTCTGAATAATAACAAATATAGCGGTAGTATTCTTGTTGCTGGTTATAATTTTGGTTGTGGATCTAGTCGTGAACATGCAGCCTGGGCACTTGTAGGATACGGCTTCAAGGTGATTATTTCTAGTTTTTTTGCAGATATTTTTAAAGGAAACGCACTCAACAATGGTTTGTTACCCATTCAAGTTTCTGAAAAAATTCTTGAGGAACTCTTTACAGCCATAAACAATAATGCCAAAGTACAATTCGAGATTAATCTTGAAACACAAACTTTGACTGTTTTAGACACACAAATCGAAACAACTTTCGACATTGATCCCTACAAAAAAACATGTCTTATCAACGGATACGATGATATTGATTATTTGTTAAGCAAAAAAGATAAAATTGAAGCCTTTGAACTTCAAAAAACACATTCACTATGAACTTAAAAATTGCTGTACTACCAGGAGATGGTATTGGTCCAGAAGTTACAGAACAAGCGGTTAAGGTTTTGGATGCAATTGCTCAAAACTTCAATCATAAATTTGAATACACATACGCCGATGTTGGTGCCATTGCAATAGACAACCACAACGACCCATTGCCAAATAGCACACTCGCTTTGTGCAAATCCACTGATGCTATCCTTTTTGGAGCTATTGGTGATCCAAAATATGATAATAATCCATCGGCAAAAGTACGCCCAGAACAAGGCTTACTAAAGCTAAGAAAAGAACTAGAACTGTTTGCAAATATTAGGCCCGTTAAGGCTTATGACAGGTTACTTAAAAAGTCTCCTCTAAAGAAAAGCATCATTAAGGGTACAGATATTAGCATTTATAGAGAACTTACAGGCGGATTGTATTTTGGAGAAAAGAAAATAAGTGAAGATGGCAACATGGCCTCTGATCTTTGCACTTATACGCGTGAAGAAATTGAACGTATAACGCACCTTGCTTTTAAAGCAGCTCAAAAAAGAAACAAAAAAGTAACACTCGTCGATAAAGCCAATGTTTTGGAAAGCTCTCGACTTTGGCGAAAGGTCGTAACTGAAATAGGAAAAGAATATTCTGATGTAGAACTTGCATTTCTATTTGTTGACAACGCTGCCATGCAAATGATTTTAAATCCTACTCAATTTGACGTGATCCTCACCGAAAACTTATTTGGTGACATCATTAGCGATGAAGCCAGCGTTATAGGAGGTTCCATTGGCTTATTGGCCTCTGCATCTGTAGGAAAAAAATATGCAATGTTTGAACCTATACACGGGTCTTATCCTCAAGCTACAGGAAAAGGGATTGCAAATCCTATTGCTTCAATACTTTCTGCTGCAATGCTGCTAGATCATTTTGACTTGAAAGAAGAAGCCGATATGATAAGAAAAGCAGTAGACAAATCTTTACATTTACAGATTACAACCCCTGATTTAAATCAAAAATACGATAACGTAACGACAAGTAAAGTGGGCGATTTTATTGAAGATTTTATCAATAATCCTGATGATTCTAATTTGAATTTTTCAAATATTTATTTAGGACAGTCTACGATTATTTAATCGTTTTGAAATAACCCATAAAAAAAGCCTTATGCATTTTTGCATAAGGCTTTTTTAGTTACAATTTAATGGTTTTGCCGTTATCGTTTTTAAAACGATATTCTAAATATGTGTAAGCATCTCTTGGCATAATTTTTACCCATTTCTTGTGTTTAAAATACCATTTTAAACGAATTGATGGGAACCCTTTTGTAATAAAGGCGGCAATAAAAGGGTGTGTGTTTAAAGTCACCTTTTTATAGCCTTTTTTGATAATTTGATCGAGTTGATGATTAATTTTGTCTATCAAAACAATTGGAGCTTCTACCTCAGAACCATTTATTCCGTTTGGATTTGCTTCTTTTGTTTTGATATTCATTTCTGGACGAACACGCTGTCGTGTGATTTGGATAAGTCCAAATTTACTTGGTGGCAAAATCTTATGTTTTGCCCGATCGTCTTTCATTTCATCTCTTAAATGATTGAATAGTTTTTTTCGATTCTCTGCACTATTCATGTCAATGAAATCCACCACAATAATTCCACCCATATCGCGAAGTCTAAATTGTCTTGCAAGCTCTGTTGCTGCAATCATATTGACTTCTATAGCGGTGTCTTCTTGGTTTTTTTCTTTACTTGTTCTATTGCCACTATTGACATCTACAACATGAAGTGCTTCTGTATGCTCTACAATAAGATATGCTCCTTTTGGTAATGAAACTGTTTTGCCAAAGGATGTTTTTATTTGACGCTCAATTCCATATTTTTCAAAAATTGGGGTTTTGGAATTGTAGTGTTTAACTATAGATTCTTTGTGGGGTGCGATTTCAAATACATAATCTTTTATTTTTTCGCAAAGGTCCTTATCATCTACAGTTATTTTTGTAAAGCTGTCATTAAAAATATCTCTCAAAATAGAGGAAGCTTTGTTCATTTCACCCAAAACTTTGCTTGGCATATGCGCCTTTGGAATGCTTTTACAAACAGCTTCCCATTTTGAATACAAATTTTGTAAATCTTTATCAAGCTCTGCTACCTTTTTGCCTTTGGCAACAGTTCTAATAATGACCCCAAATCCTTTGGGTGTAATACTTTTTACCAATCGTTTTAATCGTTCTTTTTCTGCACGACTTTCAATTTTTTGAGAAATTGAAATGCGATCCGAAAATGGTACTAATACCAGATAGCGCCCCGCAAATGAAAGTTCTGAACTAATTCTTGGCCCCTTAGATGATATTGGTTCTTTTACAATTTGAACCAATAAAGTTTGATTTGGATGAATAACTTTATCTATTTTACCATCTTTATGGATATCTTTTTCATAAGAAAAATCTTTAAGAGAAAAGTCTTTTTGTTTACCTGTGCTTACACGTTTTATGAATTTCAATAATGAAGGTAATTTTGGTCCCAAATCATGATAATGCAAAAATGCATCTTTGTGATAACCTACATTAACAAATGCAGCGTTGAGTCCTGGAATAGATTTTCTTACTTTGGCTAAAAACACATCGCCAACAGAAAATTTATTATTTTCCTTGTCTTTTTGAAATTCAATTAGTTTTCCATCTTTTAATAAGGCAAAATCAACATTGTCTGAACTGGATCGAATTATTAATTCTTTATTCATAGTGTTAATTTTAATCTATACAACAGTTGTGTTGCACAGATGGATTATACAATAATTTATATTTACTCGAATATATTTTCTTGTAAATTAAATTTTCACAGGATTTAATCCCGTTAAATTCAGTTTGTCAATTAGGTAAAATCAACAAAACATGAATTTGATTTCAATGAACGTTTGTTTTAAAACTGAAAAAGTAGCAAATGCTACTTGATCAGTTTACTTTTTTTTGTGTCGGTTTGCACGACGACGTTTCTTACGCTTGTGCGTAGCTACCTTGTGTCTTTTACGTTTTTTACCACTGGGCATATATACCTTTTTTAATATTAATTAATTTACTTTAACCTTCTTTTTTACACCTTCGAGAAATACTTTTGAAGGCTTAAATGATGGTATATTGTGTGCAGGAATTTTGATAGACGTATTTTTTAAGATATTTCTACCAATTTTTTCTGCACGTGTTTTAATCACGAAACTACCAAAACCTCTGAGGTATACGTTGTTGCCAGATTCTAGAGATCCTTTTACTTCGTCCATAAAAGACTCCACCGTTGCTAAAACGTCTGCTTTTTCAATTCCTAAATCATTAGAAATTTTTGTTACAATTTCTGCTTTTGTCATTATATAGCACTTTTAAGTTAATGTCATTTAAGGGCTTGCAAATATATGTATTTTATATTCAATATTTCAATCCTTAAGAATTAAAATTTATCCGTTGAATAGTTTATTTTTGTTGCTGATGCTTGAAAAAAATGAACTTTAATTCAAAATTAACCTATTGGTATTCAGTATACAAAAGAGATTTGCCGTGGCGTGCCACCAAAGATCCCTACAAAATTTGGCTATCGGAAATCATCCTTCAACAAACCCAAATTCAGCAAGGAATACCCTATTATTTAAAATTTATTGAGCATTATCCATCTGTTTTTGACCTTGCAAAAGCATCAGAAGACATGGTGTTAAAAGATTGGCAAGGACTAGGATATTATTCCAGAGCACGAAATTTACACAAAACCGCAATATTTGTTGCTAAAGAATTAAACGGAATATTTCCAGAAAACTATAAAGATTTATTAGCGCTCAAAGGTGTTGGAGACTATACTGCAAGTGCTATTGCCTCTATTTGCTTTGAAGAAAAAACTGCCGTTGTCGATGGAAATGTGTATAGAGTATTATCTCGTTTTTTTGGAATTGATACTCCTATAAATACAACACAAGGAATAAAAGAATTCAAAACAGTTGCTACATCGCTTTTGCCAAACAAAAATATTGGTGATTACAATCAAGCCATTATGGAATTTGGCGCACAACAATGTAAACCCAAATCTCCAGATTGTTCAAAATGCCCTTTTCCCATGGATTGCGTTGCGTTTAACACTGGTAGGATTCCTGAACTCCCTGTTAAATTGAAAAAAATAAAAATCAAAAAAAAGTATTTCAATTTTTTGGTGGTTCAATCCAAAGACCAAAAAACAATTTTGGAACAACGCACCTCTAATGGAATTTGGCAAAAGCTGTATCAGTTTCCATTAGTTGAAACGTCAAAACCTGAAACTATTTTAGACTTAAACCTAAAAATCGAACAGAACATTAATAAAAATTTGACCATTGATTCTATAGCATTATACAACAAAAAAGATATTGTTCATAAATTATCTCATCAAGAGCTTCATATCAAATTTTGGATTATTAAAACTTCAAGCACTTTGAAAGATGGTATAAAATGGTCTAAAATTTCAAAATTTGCTGTCCCTGTTGTCATAGATCGATTTATTCGGGAGTTTCAATTGTAGTTGTTGTTTTTTTGAATATCTTTATATTTTATAAATCTGCTTAAAATTCTAATCATGTCTGGAACACTAAACAAAGTGATGCTTATAGGTCATTTGGGCGACAATGTCAAAATTCATTATTTTGATGATAGTAATTGTGTTGGACGTTTCCCGTTGGCAACCAATGAAACATATACCAATAAGCAAACCAATGAAAAAGTAACTAATACAGAATGGCACAATGTTGTGGTGCGTAACAAAGCTGCTGAAATCTGTGAAAAATACCTCAAAAAAGGAGATCGTGTTTATATTGAAGGACGACTGAAAACGAGAAAGTGGCAAGATGACAGCGGTAATGATCGCTATTCTACAGAAATTATTTGTACAGATTTTACATTTTTGACTGCAAAAAATGAACAAACTCAACATACCAGTAATTCTGCCCCTATAAATCCCACAACGGCACAAACTCAAACTGCTACTAGCAATAATGAGGATGCAGATGATTTGCCATTTTAATTGTACTACCAACTAAACAACTTTGGAAGCTGACCTTATTTTTCTAAATTCCATTGATACAACTCTAGCATTTGGCGGGTTATTCCTCATAATTCTATTATGCTGTTCTGCTCTAATTTCTGGTGCAGAAGTTGCTCTTTTTTCACTTACAAAAGCCGATTTAGAAGCCGAAGAGAGCCATTCTTCAAAAGCCCTAAATATTATAAACTCACTTTTGCAACGCCCTAAGAAGTTACTAGCAACTATTTTGGTGGCTAATAATTTTATAAACATCGGAATTGTTATTCTCTTTGCAGCATTAAGCGAACGTCTATTTAGTGGTGTTGACACCAAAATTAACTTGATTCTATTTAAAATTGATCTGGTATTTTTTGTGGAGGTTTTCATAATTGCTTTTCTTATTTTATTGTTTGGAGAAATTTTGCCAAAAGTTTATGCCAACAGAAATAATTTGAAGTTTTCAAAATTTATGGCAAGACCGCTACAAGTTTTAGACCTTTTATTTTCACCCATTAGTATGCCTATGCGAAAGGTTACTTTGTTAATTCACAAGCGATTAGGTAAACAAAAATCAAGTCTAAATGTTGATTATCTTTCTCAAGCATTGGAGCTAACAAGTGAAGAAGACACAACTAAAGAAGAACAAAAAATTCTTCAAGGAATTGTGTCATTTGGTAATACCGATACAAAACAAGTGATGCGCCCACGTATTGATATTTTTGGACTTGAAAGCACATTAAGTTTTAAAGAAATTATTCCACAAATAATTGCTAATGGATATTCTAGAATACCAGTTTATGACAACTCTATAGACTCTGTTTTAGGAATTTTGTATGCGAAAGATTTATTGCCACATTTAAACAAAAAAGAATTTGATTGGAACAGTCTACTTCGAACACCACTATTTGTTCCAGAAAACAAAAAATTGGACGACTTAATGGTGGAGTTTCAGGAAAAGAAAATACACTTAGCTATTGTAGTAGACGAATATGGCGGTACATCAGGAGTTGTTTCTTTGGAAGATGTTATTGAGGAAATCGTTGGGGATATTAGTGATGAATTTGATGATGATGATTTGATTTATTCAAAAATTGACGATTTTAATTATGTGTTTGAAGGCAAAACAACGCTAAAAGATTTTTATAGAATTGTGAAACTCGAAGATGAGTCTATTTTTGAAAAGGAAAAAGGAGAAGCTGAAACCCTTGCAGGGTTTGTTCTTGAAATTTCAAAAAGCTTTCCGAAAATTAAATCAAAAATAAAATTTAATACATTCACTTTTGTTATTGAAAGCATCGATAATAAAAGAATTAAACAATTAAAAGTTACTCTAAAAAAATAATGCCTCGGTTTTTTATTTTAATGATTTGTTTATGTTGGTCCTGCCAAGATGTAAGCGTGCCTAAACCAAAAGCATATTTAAGTTTAGATTACCCCAAAGCAAATTATCAAAATATTGAACCTCAACTGCCTTTTACATTTGATAAAAACAAACTATCTACAGTTGAAACCATATCAAAAAACAAAAAAAAATTAGGATTAAACCTCAACTATCCTTCATTAAATGCTACAGTTTATTTAACCTACAACACTCTAAATAACAATTTGAAAAATTATATTTCTGAGTCGCAATCCATAACACAAAAACATGCAAAAATAGCACGAGAGGTTTCTGAGCGTGCTTTTAAAAATGAACAAACCAATGTTTATGGAAAGTTATTCGATCTGAAAGGCCCAGTAGCCTCTCAAATTCAATTTTTTGTTTCAGACAAAAAGAAACATTTCCTTTCTGGTGCATTATACTTCAGAGCACGTCCAAACTATGACTCCATATTCCCTGCTGTTGATTATATCAAAAATGATATCATACGGTTTATGGAAAGTTTGCAATGGAAAAATTAACCTTGATTTAAGCTATTCCAACCTTGTGCTGTAAGTGGTATTTTTTCGTCACCACGAGTCACCAAATGTATTCCAGAACTAACATCTGTCATATATCCAATCACTGTTAAATTTGGATTTGCTTTAATTTTTGGATAATCGTCTTGACTAATTGTCATTAGCAATTCATAATCCTCACCCCCACTAAGTGCAATAGTAGTACTGTCTAAATTAAACTCCTCGCAAGTTGAAATTACCTGAGGGTCCAGCGGTATTTTATCTTCATACAAATCGCAGCCCACATTACTTTGTTTGCACAAATGAATTATTTCCGATGATAATCCATCACTTATGTCGATCATTGATGTGGGTTTTACATCTAAATCTTTAAGTAATTGTACAATATCTTTTCGAGCTTCGGGTTTAAGTTGACGTTCAATTATGTATGTATATGCATCCAAATCAGGTTGATTATTTGGATTCACTTTGAATACTTCTTTTTCACGCTCTAAAACCTGAAGTCCTAAATAAGCTGCACCAATATCACCCGAAACCACCAATAAATCATTAGGTTTTGCTTCGCTTCTTTTTACAACATCTGAAGCATTTATTTCTCCAATAGCAGTAATAGAAATTGTAAGGCCAGTTGTAGAAGATGTTGTATCTCCACCAATTACATCTACCCCATATACTTTTGCAGCAGTATGAATTCCATCGTATAAAGCTTCTAAAGCTTCCAATCCAAAACGATTTGATACTGCAATAGAAACGGTCACTTGAGTTGCACGAGCATTCATTGCATAAATATCTGATAAATTCACAATTACAGCTTTATAACCAAGGTGTTTCAATGGCATATAGCTCAAATCAAAATGAACACCCTCTACCAACAAATCTGTAGAAACTACAACTGATTTTCCTTTAAAATCTAACACTGCAGCATCGTCGCCAATTCCAAGAATAGTGCTTGAATTTTTTATTGAAAAATTAGTAGTCAAATGTTCAATTAATCCAAACTCTCCCAGTTCAGATAATGCTGTTTTCTTTTGATTTTTGTCTTCTATCATATTGCAAAAATACAGTTATTATGAATTTTTTAATATTTTATAATAGATTTTAATGTAAATTGTGCTATCCAAATACTAAATCTTAAAACATGAATTATAACAAAATTTTTATCCTTTCAATTTTAATTTCACTTTCTGGACTACTATTGAATTGTGGTGATGATGAACCCACAGGGAACACTTATCCCGATGGAGACGGTGATGGAATTCATAATACTATCGACAATTGCCCAAGTGCTGCAAATCCAAATCAAGAGGATGGTGATGAAGATGGTATAGGTGATATTTGTGACAACTGTGTATCCGTTGAAAATTCTCAACAAGAAGATAACGACAGTGATGATATTGGCAATGCCTGTGACAATTGCCTAGGTGCTGCAAATCCAAATCAAGAAGATGACGACGATGACGGAGTTGGAAACGCTTGTGACAATTGCCCAAACGATGCCAATCCAAACCAAGAGGATAGTGATGAAGATGGAATAGGAAATGTTTGTGATAATATAACATTTACTACGATTCCCTGTGAAAATGGCTTAGCAGGAAATTATCCATGTAATGGCTACGATTTGGTTGGCTATTTGTCATTACAAGATTTAAGCATTAACCCTGGAGGTAATATTTCTGGAAATGACTCTTGGGGATGGACAGACCCTACAAATGGAAAAGAATATGCTATAGTTGGTTTGTCTTCTCACACCGCTTTTGTCGATATAAGTAGTCCAAATAATTTAAAACTTATTGGCATATTGCCTACCGCCACTGTTAACAGCATTTGGCGTGATATAAAGGTGTATCAAAATCATGCTTTTATTGTAAGTGAAGCCAATAATCATGGTATGCAAGTTTTCGATTTGACACGTCTAAGAAATGTACAAAACCCACCTGTAGAATTTAATGCTGATACTCACTTTTCAGATTTTGGAAGTGCTCATAACATTGTCATCAATGAAGACTCTGGTTATGCATATATTGTTGGTAATAACAGAAATGGCCCATATAACGGAGGCCCATTGTTTATCAATATTCAAAACCCAACAGCGCCTGTCTCAGAAGGTGGATTTGGTAATGGAGGCTACTCACATGATGCTCAAGTTGTAACTTATAATGGCCCAGATACAGATTATACAGGAAAAGAAATTCTTATCGGAAGTAATGAAGATGAAGTTGTTATTGCAGACATTACAGATAAATCAAATCCTGTGACAATTTCAACTATTGGATATAGTAATATTAATTACACACACCAAGGTTGGTTTACAGAAGATTTACGCTATTTTATTGTTGGCGATGAACTAGACGAACTAAGTATTGGCACCAACACACGCACCATTATTTTTGATTTTAGCGATTTAGACAATCCTACCCTTAGTTTTGAATATATTGCTCAAAATACCTCTATAGACCATAATGGTTACACTGTTGGTGACAGTTATTTCTTGGCAAGCTACAGAGCTGGAATGCGAGAAATTGATATCAGTAATATAGGAAATCAAAACATGAATGAAGTTGGCTTTTTTGATACTTATCCAAGTAATGATAATGCAGCGTTTAATGGCGTATGGAACGTTTACCCCTATTTTGCAAGCAAAAATATAGTCATCAGCGATATTGAAAAAGGACTATTTCTTGTTAAAAAAAGTGAATAAGATTCAAAACTATGACTTCCATACAAAACATAAAATACAGTTGTTTTGTTTTCGTCCTAAGTATTAATCTAGGTTGTGATTCCTCCGAATATATTCAACCGACTGAAACTCAATCCGTTGAAGTTGAAGAAGTTTTAACTATTGGCGGCACCAAAAACGAAAGCGCACAATCTGTTGTTAGTACATCAGATGGCGGTTATGCTATTTTGGGCTACACTCAAAGTATGGACGGTGATATATTTAACAAAACTGATACATCGTATGATTATTGGTTATTAAAATTTGATGCCTCTGGTCAGCAGCAATGGCAAAAAGTTTATGGAGGCTCGGACGATGATCGTGGAGAAGATTTAATAACAACAAATGATGGAGGTTATGCCATTTTGGGAAGTAGTAAAAGTAATGATGGTAATGTTTCAAATAACTCTGGAAGCAATGATTTTTGGGTAGCGAAACTAGATGCATCTGGAACAATTGTTTGGGAGAAATCATTTGGTTACGTAGGTGCAGATAGTGCTTTTTCTATAATTCAAACCCAAGATAATGGATTCTTATTATCAGGTGTTCTTGATGTTTCAGCATCAGATGGTGCTGGTAATAATAGAATGAATATGGAACGCCATGCGGGTGGAGATTATTGGGTGGTCAAAATAGATGCAATGGGCGACCTACAATGGAGCCGATATTTTGGAGGAACATTTACAGATACAGCCTATGATTCTATACAAACACAAGACGGAAATTTCCTAATTATGGGCTCTTCTGATAGTGATGATGTTGATATTAACAACAACAAAGGGACCTATGATTTTTGGGTGGTCAAGCTAAATAATACCGGCACTTTACTTTGGGAAAAGTCATTTGGTGGAACCGAAATTGATGAAGCAAGAACTATTACTTCTACAGCAGATGGCAACTTCTTAATTGCTGGCGATTCAAGAAGCAATGACATTGACCTTACAACGAATAATGGCGCAGCAGATGTTTGGATCATCAAAATAAATTCTAATGGCGATTTGCTCTGGGAAAAAACCTTTGGAGGTAGTAGTTTTGACGGTGTAAAAGCCATTCACAAAACTCAAAATAATGAATTTCTAGTGGCTGGAAATTCCAGAAGTTCTGATGGAAATTTGACTAAAAATAACGGCCAAAATGATGCATGGATTTTTAAAATAAATGCACAAGGAAATGTAATGTGGCAAAGAACTATTGGTGGGAATAATATAGATTTATTAATGGGGGTCACAGAACTCAATAATGGAAGCATTATTGGAGTTGGTAATACCAATAGTTCAGATATTGACATTTCTGAAAATAAAGGGTTTTCAGACCTATTAATTATAAAAGCAAAATAATGAAATTTAAGCTTATAATTTTAGCATTTGCCTTTGTCTTTATGGCTTGTGAAAAAGACAATGATGATAACATTAGCGCAGTTACTACTGTAAATTTTAAATTCACACACAAATGGGAAGAAACGGAGGTTTCAAACTCTGATTTTAACACCATTAATTTTACAAATGCATTTGGAAATGAACTTAGCATAGAGCGCTTACGCTATTTAATTTCTAAAATAAAATTAACTAAAAACACGGGGGAAGTCATCACAATCGATGAATATAATTTGGTAGATTTAGAGGATGCTAACTCATTGAATTTTTCTACAAATCAAACTGTTGCTGTGGGTAGTTATTCTGATATTTCCTTTGTTTTTGGATTTACAAATGAAGACAATACAGATGGTAATTATGCAGATTTAAATTCTGCAACATGGAATGTCCCTGTTATGCTTGGTGGCGGTTACCACTACATGCAGATGGACGGTAAATACATTAACAGTTCAAATGTAGAATCGGGTTATAATTATCACGTAATTCGGGCTGTAGACAATCCGGGGCCAAATCCTACTTTCCCACAAGACACCTTTTTTGAAGTTAGCTTAGGAGAAATAACACTGACTGGTACAACTGAAATTACCATTGCAATGAATATTGCTCAATGGTTTAAACAACCAAACACTTGGAATTTAAATGAATACAATCAAATGTTGATGCCCAATAGTACAGCTCAAATTCTAATGTATCAAAATGGTCAAAATGTTTTTAATTTAGTCTCTATTGAATAAAATTATAAAATATAGTCTAATTGTTTTAATCGCTTGTTTTTCTTGTTCAAAAGATGAGCCAAGCACCTTCAATGGTTATGTTCCAAAACCTGTTAGTTTAGATATTCCAGAGGTTTTTCAAGGTCGTATTTTGCCCCCTGTAATTCCAACAAACAATCCTCTTACCGAAGAAGGAATTGCACTTGGGAAAAAACTATTTTTTGATAAAAAATTATCAGCTGATAATACACAATCATGTGCTACCTGTCATGCGCCACAAAAGGCATTTACGAATAATTTACAGTTTAGTATTGGTATAGATAACATTGAGGGGACACGAAACAGCATGCCACTTTTCAATTTGGCATGGAATTACGATGATAAATTTTTCTGGGATGGAAGAGAATTAAGTTTGGAACGTCAAGTTTTTGATCCTATTACAAACCCCATTGAAATGCATAATACATTGGATAATGTGGTGCAACGCTTGCAACAAGACCCAAATTACCCAACCCTATTTGAACAAGCATTTGGAACTTCTGAAATCGACTCTGTAATGGTCAGCAAAGCAATTTCACAATTTGAACGCACCATTATTTCTGCAAATTCAAAATTTGATAGATATCTTTTGGGAGAAGCCACGCTAAGCCCTCAAGAACTTGAAGGGTTCAACATATTTATGGATGAAAATCGTGGAGATTGTTTTCATTGTCATGGAAGCGAAAACAATCCACTGTGGACCGATAATAAATTTCACAATAATGGCTTAGACACCAATCCATCTGATTTAGGTTTAGGTGATGCCTCTGGTGACCCAAATGATAATGGAAAATTCAGAACTCCATCTCTAAGAAATCTAGCATTTACCGCTCCTTATATGCACGATGGCCGTTTTGCAACAATAGAAGAAGTGATTAATCACTATAGCGAAGGACTTCAAGACTCTCCAACTATCGATCCATTGATGAAAAAAGTAGAACAAGGCGGAGTGCAGCTTAGTACAACAGATAAGGAAAATTTAAAACAATTTTTACTTTCGCTCTCTGACTTCGAATTTATCACCAATCCTCAATACGCTCACCCATAACAAAAACCTATTTATGCATATGCTAATATAATGTTAGGAAGTAGCATTGTATAGGAGTTATGTTGTATATTTGCTCTCTATTTAGAAAGTATCTATATAAGAAGTAATGATAAAGGTAAGCGAAATAGCAAAAAATAAAGTACAATCATTGATGCTTGAAGACGGTTTTGATCCTCAAAAAGACTTTGTCCGTGTTGGAGTAAAAAGTGGAGGATGCTCTGGTCTATCATATGACCTTAAATTTGATCGAGAGCAAATTGAAAGTGATAAAGTTTTCGAAGACAATGGTGTCAAAATTATCGTTGATAAAAAAAGTTTTCTCTATCTCATAGGAACAACTTTGGATTACTCCGGCGGTCTTAATGGAAGCGGTTTTGTATTTAATAACCCTAATGCCAACCGTACATGTGGTTGTGGAGAATCATTCTCTTTATAAAAAACGAACTAAAATTAGTATGAATAAATATACTGAAGACGATTTAAGAGAAGAACTAAAAACCAAGCAATACGAATATGGTTTTTATACAGATATAGAATCTGACACATTTCCTGTTGGTCTTGATGAATCGATTGTGCGTGCCATTTCAAAGAAAAAAAATGAGCCAGAATGGATGACTGAGTGGCGCTTGGATGCCTTTAAAATATGGAAAGAAATGGAAGAGCCTGACTGGGCCAATGTATCTTATGAAAAACCTGATTTTCAAGCAATTTCATACTACTCTGCACCCAACAGCAAGCCAAAATATGAGAGTATTGATGATGTTGATCCAGAACTTTTAGCCACATTTGAAAAGCTTGGAATTTCATTAGATGAACAAAAAAAATTAGCTGGTGTGGCCATGGATGTTGTTGTTGATTCTGTTTCTGTTGCTACAACTTTCAAAAAAACATTATCTGAAAAAGGCATCATCTTTATGAGTATTTCAGAAGCTATTAAAAAACACCCTGAATTAGTTAGAAAACACATTGGAACAGTTGTTCCAAAAACAGACAACTATTATGCAGCTCTTAATAGTGCCGTTTTTAGTGATGGAAGTTTTTGCTATATCCCAAAAGGCGTGCGTTGTCCGATGGAATTATCGACATACTTTAGAATAAATCAAGCAGGAACAGGCCAATTTGAACGCACATTGGTTGTAGCCGACGAAGGCAGTTATGTAAGTTATCTTGAGGGTTGTACTGCACCAAGTAGAGACGAAAATCAGCTTCATGCCGCAGTGGTAGAACTTATTGCTTTAGATGATGCAGAAATTAAATATTCGACGGTTCAAAATTGGTACCCAGGTAATGCTGAAGGCAAAGGTGGCGTTTACAATTTTGTAACCAAACGAGGACTTTGCGAAAAAAATGCAAAAATTTCTTGGACACAAGTAGAAACAGGTAGTGCCGTAACTTGGAAATATCCTTCTTGTATATTGAAAGGTGACAACTCTGTTGGAGAATTTTATTCAATTGCAGTAACCAATAACTATCAGCAAGCCGATACAGGAACAAAAATGATTCATTTGGGGAAAAATACAAAATCAACCATTATTAGTAAAGGTATTTCTGCAGGTAAATCTCAAAACAGTTACAGAGGTTTGGTTCAAGTCAGCTCTCGAGCAGAAAATGCTCGTAACTTTTCTCAATGTGATAGTTTGTTAATGGGAAATGAATGTGGAGCACACACATTTCCATACATTGAAGCCAAAAATAAAACCGCCCAAATTGAACACGAAGCTACCACAAGTAAAATTGGTGAAGATCAGATTTTCTATTGTAACCAGAGAGGTATTGATACTGAAAAAGCCATTGCACTAATTGTCAATGGATTTAGTAAAGATGTTTTAAATAAACTGCCTATGGAATTTGCAGTTGAGGCACAAAAATTATTAGAAATAAGCCTAGAAGGCTCTGTTGGGTAAATGTTATACTATGAAGAAACTAGTTTTTTTAATATTGTTCATTCTCAGTTTTGGATGTAAAAACAATTCCGAGCAGCTATCAACAATTAAAGGTAGTTATATTTTTTTTGAGGATGCTGCAGTATTGCAAACCAAAGACGAAATTTATGGTGTTTACATGAATGAAAAAACTCTAGAATTGAATGAAAAAGCAAAAGCGCTTAAAGCAAAGACTTCAGAAATAATTTATGTAGAACTCAAAGGAAATATTTCTACTGAGGAAGACGAGAAAATAAAATGGGAAAAGAAATTTGATATTGTAGAAATTATATCCGTTTCCCAAAAAAAACAAGCAAAAAACACTTTAATTCTAGGAACAGAATAATTATGTTAAAGATAAATAATATCCACGCTCACATAGACGAAAAGTCTATTTTAAAAGGAATCCACTTGGACATAAAACCAGGGGAAGTGCATGCCATAATGGGGCCAAATGGCTCCGGCAAAAGTACTCTTGCTTCAGTCATTGCAGGAAAAGAGGACTATGAAATCGAAAAAGGTTCTATTCTTTTTGAAGGGGAAGACATTAGTGAATTGAGTGTAGAAGAACGAGCACATAAAGGTATCTTTTTATCATTTCAATATCCTGTAGAAATTCCAGGTGTAACGGTAACAAATTTCATCAAAACTGCGTTGAACGAAACACGTAAAGCAAAAGGATTGGATGATATGCCTGCCAGCGAAATGTTAAAGCGTATACGTGAAAAATCTGAACTTTTAGAAATTGACAGAAAATTCCTTTCTAGGTCTCTAAACGAGGGATTTTCAGGAGGTGAAAAAAAACGAAATGAAATCTTTCAAATGGCTATGCTTGAACCAAAACTTGCCATTTTGGACGAAACCGATTCGGGATTGGATATTGATGCACTAAGAATTGTTGCAAATGGTGTCAACAAATTAAAAACTAAAGACAATGCCACTCTAGTCATTACACACTACCAAAGACTGTTAGACTACATTATTCCAGATTATGTACACGTGCTTTATAATGGGAAAATTGTAAAATCTGGAGGAAAAGAATTGGCCTTTGAATTAGAAGAAAAAGGATACGATTGGATCAAACAAGAGGCCAATCAAAATGCCTAAAATGTAATTTATGGAATTAAAAGAAAAACTTTTATCGTCATTTATTGCTTTTGAAAATCAAAATTCAATAGACAATTCCTTTATCAATGAATTACGTGGTGAGGCGATTAAAATTTTTGAAAATGAAGGTTTTCCTACCAAAAAAAACGAAGCTTGGAAATATACCTCATTGAATAAAATCTTAAAAGAAGAATATAGCATTTTTCCAAAGGCTGAAAACACTATAGAATACAAAGACATTCAGCAATATTTTATCCATGATATCGATAGTTATAAAATTATTTTTATTGATGGAAAGTATGCCTCACATTTATCAAAAACAACTCACGAAGGAATTGATGTTTGTTTGATGTCTGCAGTAATGAGCAAATCTAAATATCAGCCAATAATTGAAAATTATTTTAATAAAATTGCTTCAAAAAATGGGCTGAATGCACTCAATACTGCATTTTGTTCTGAGGGGGCGTATATCCATATTAAAAAGAATAAACTTGCTGAAAGACCGATACAAATCATTCATTTTTCAACAGGAGTTGAACCCTCATTATTACTCCAACCCAGAAATTTAATAGTTGTTGATGAAAATGCTCAAGTTCAGATTATAGAACGTCATCAAAGTTTAACAGAACATGCAACACTAACCAATAGTGTTACCGAAATTTTTGCGGCAAAACGTGCTATCATTGACTATTATAAAGTACAAAATGACAAAGCAAAAGCATCTTTGATTGATAACACCTTTATTGATCAACATCAAGAGAGTGATGTTTCTGTTCACACCTTTAGTTTTGGAGGAAAACTGACTAGAAACAACCTTAGCTTTTTCCAAAACGGTGAACACATTAACTCAACTCTAAAAGGAGTTACTATAGTTGGTCATAAACAGCATGTAGACCACAACACCCTTGTTCATCATATTGAGCCAAATTGCGAAAGTCATCAAGACTACAAAGGGATTTTTGGGGATAGTGCAGTAGGTGTTTTTAATGGTAAAGTTGTTGTAGAAAAAGAAGCACAAAAAACAAATGCTTTTCAAGCCAACAATAATTTATTGGTTAATGATAAAGCAACCATCAATACAAAACCTCAGCTCGAAATTTTTGCTGACGATGTAAAATGTTCTCATGGATGTACTATTGGACAATTGGACGAGAGCGCAATGTTTTATTTACGCGCAAGAGGTATTCCAGAAAAAGAAGCTCGAGCATTGTTGATGTATGCATTTGCTAATAATGTCCTCGAAAGTGTAAAAATTCCACAACTTAAAAAACGAATTAATAAGCTGATTGCCAATAAATTAGGAGTAAATATTGGATTTGATTTATAATGAAAAATACTGCTCAAAATACAGCATTTGATGTCCATAAAATTCGAAAAGATTTTCCTATTCTCAACCGAAAAGTAAATGGTAAACCTTTGGTGTATTTTGATAATGCAGCAACGTCTCAAACGCCACAACAGGTTATTGATGTTATTACAGACTATTACAGTAATTATAATGCTAATATTCATAGAGGTGTTCATCAATTGAGTCAAGAGGCAACAGATCGTTATGAAGAAGCACGTCAAACGATTCAAAAGCATTTTAATGCAAAATTTGCTCACGAAATTATTTTCACTTCCGGAACCACCCATAGCATCAATTTAGTAGCACATGGTTTTGGTGCTATTCTAAAAAAAGATGATGTTATTTTAGTTTCTGCTTTAGAACATCATAGTAATATTGTTCCTTGGCAAATGCTTTGCGAAAAAACAGAAGCAATATTAAAGGTTATTCCAATGACTATTGAAGGGGAATTGGATATGAATCAATTTGAAGCATTACTAAAATTGAATCCAAAATTGGTGTTTGTAAATCATATTTCAAATGCATTAGGTACGATCAATCCCATTAAAACAATCATTGAAAAATCTCACAATGTAGGTGCAGCTGTTCTAATCGATGGCGCACAAGCCTGTCCACACATTAAGCCTGATGTACAAGAATTGGATGTAGATTTTTATGTGACCTCTGCACACAAAATGTGTGGTCCAACAGGTGTTGGAATGATTTATGCAAAAGAACAATGGTTAAAAAAATTACCCCCATATCAAGGTGGTGGAGAAATGATTTCAGAAGTCACATTTGAAAAAACCACCTATGCCGATCTTCCGCATAAATTTGAAGCTGGGACTCCAAATATTTGTGGCGGTATTGCATTTGGCGCAGCCATAAACTACATGAATGCTATCGGATTTGATACTATTGCTACTTATGAAAATGAACTATTAGAGTATGCCACTAAACAATTATTGGCAATAGAAGGTTTAAAAATTTATGGAAATTCAAAACAGAAAACCTCTGTTATCTCATTTAATATTGAAAATATTCATGCCTATGATATAGGTACAATTATTGATAAATTGGGAATCGCCATAAGAACTGGACAACACTGTGCACAACCTATTATGGATTTTTATGGAATTTCGGGAACTGCACGTGCATCTTTCGCTTTTTATAACACCAAAGAAGAAATAGACCGTTTGGTTGAAGCTCTGAAAAAAGCCAAAATGATGCTCGGATAATTTTAAAAATCTGCTTATGAAATTTTTGTTTACTCTTATTTGTTTCGTTTTTGTAAATACAAAATGTGCGTCAAAAAGAATAAAGAGCTCTGAAAATATCACAGAAAATAAAAAAGCTGTTTTTATTTATAAACATTATACACGAGGATTTTATAAAGAATATCATATAAACGAAGATAAGATTCTTACATACCTAGATTATCAAAAAAAGGAATTTACCGAAAAAGAGATGACGCCAATGGATTGGGCTAAATGTCTAGAACTACTCACAAAAATTGATTTAGTTGGGTTTGAAAAATTTGAAGCTCCATCAGATTTACGCTTTGGAGATGCAGCACAAAATGCAGAATTGACAATAGTAATCAATAACACCACTTTCAAATCGAGAGGGTTTGACCATGGAAATCCACCGAAAGAAATCAAACCACTTGTTAATCATTTACTATATTTAAGTTTAGAAAATGATAGATAGTCATATTTTTGTAGTATGAAAATAGAAACCATACAAAATGAACTGATAGAAGAGTTTTCCATGTTTGATGATTGGATGGAACGCTATGAGTATATGATTGAATTAGGAAAATCACTCCCATTGATTGACACCAAATACAAAACTGATGAAAATATCATCAAAGGATGTCAAAGTAAAGTATGGCTTCATTCAGAATTTAAGAATGATAAAGTTATTTTTTCGGCCGATAGTGATGCCATCATTACAAAAGGTATTGTTGCTGTTTTAGTTCGTGTGTTTTCTAACCAAAGTCCACAAGAAATTTTATCTGCTAATACTGATTTTATTGATGCTATTGGCCTCAAGGAACACCTATCCCCTACAAGAGCAAATGGATTGGTAAGTATGATTAAACAAATAAAAATGTATGCTCTGGCATATCAAACACAGCAATAATTATGAGTGAATCTTATATAGATGTAAATGCATTGGGCGAAAAGATTGTTAGAGTTCTTAAAACAATTTTTGATCCCGAAATTCCAGTTGATATTTATGAACTAGGACTGATTTATGACGTGTTTGTCAATGAAGATTATGAAGTAAAAATTTTGATGACACTCACCACACCCAATTGCCCAGTGGCAGAAACACTTCCACTTGAAGTTGAAGAAAAAGTAAAATCTTTGGACGAGGTAAAAGACGCCGAAGTTGAGATTACTTTTGACCCGCCATGGTCGCAAGACTTAATGAGTGAAGAAGCAAAACTCGAACTCGGAATGCTATAAAAAATGGCGGAAATTGTTAATCGCGTAACAAAAAGTAGTCTAATCACAATAGACTTGGAAGACTTCTACCCCTCAGGTACACGAACTCTTTTAGACATTAAAGATTGGCTTTATGAAGGGCTTATTTTAAAGGAAATAGAATTTCGAAAAACCCTTTTAAATTTTGACTGGCAACAATTTAAAAATCACCATGTGGCATTACATTGCAGCTCCGAAGCTATTATTCCTGCATGGGCATTTATGCTCGTTCAAACGCACTTGCATGGCATTGCGAAAACAGTAATTGTAGGATCTTTAGAAACTCTTGAAACAGTATTGTATACTTCCATTATAGACGGATTAGACTTGTCTTATTGCAAAGACAAACCCGTTATTGTTAAAGGATGTTCTAACAAACCCGTTCCTCAAAATGCATATTTGCTAATTATTGAAAAACTTCAATCGGTGGCAAAATCTATAATGTATGGTGAAGCATGCTCCTCTGTTCCACTTTTTAAAAAAAAATAAACCGCTCTCTTTAAAAGCGTTTTTTATTTAATTTTAGAAAACATACCTTTGTATAAATTTATTAACCCAAATCAAAACCTATGAAAAAAACTTTGCTTATTGCATTAAGCCTCATTTTCAGTTTATGTTTCTCACAAAATACAGAAGAATCCAAACCGCATTGGGTCAAAAAAGGAGTCATAACTTTCCTTGTTAATCAATCATCATTTGATAATTGGATTGCTGGCGGAATTAGTAATGTTTCCGGAACACTTGGTCTTAATTATGATTTTAATTATCAAAAAAATGATTGGACTTGGGAAAATAAACTGATTGCAAATTTTGGTCTCACAAAAATCAAAAATCAAGATATCCAAAAATCTAGTGATGTATTGGAATGAAATTCTGTTGTTGGAAAAAAAACTAAAGGCTACTGGTATTATTCTGCATTTTTGAATTTTAAAACACAGTTTGCAGACGATCTTGACAAAGATACCAAAGGGCCTACAAAGTTCCTTTCTCCTGGGTATTTTCAATTTGGGCCTGGAATGCTATGGAAAAAAGTGATAATTTAAAAGTAAATATAGCCCCCGCCACAAGTCGACATATTGTTGTTGACAAAAATCTTACTGAACCTAATGAAGCCTACTTTGGTGTTGAAGAAGGGAAAAGTACACGCTACGAATTAGGTGCATCTGTAGGAGCTTACTATAAATTTAATTTGATGGAGAATATATCAATGGAAAATATTTTAAATTTATATTCTAATTATTTAGAAGACCCACAAAATATTGATTTAGACTATACTATGAATATGATTATGACTATAAATAAATTTATTTCAGCTCATTTATCTTATCAAACCATTTATGATGACAATGCATTTCGTGGACTACAAACACGTCAAGTTTTTGGGATTGGAATAAATTATAATTTTTAAAATTAAAACAACAAACAGCCCTTAAAAAAAGCACCTGTGGTGCTTTTTTTTATTTCAAAATTCTTCTTCATAATCTGGATAAAGAAAATGATTGTATGGGAAACGCTGAATGTGAATCTTTCTAACTTCATTGTACACTCGTGCTCTAAAATCTTCTAAATTTTCTTTGTTGATTGCAGAAATAAATAATGAATTATTCCCAAGTTTTGACATCCAAGTTGATTTCCATTCTTCTAATGAATAGTGGGCTTTAGATCGTGAAACCATCAAATCTGTTTCATCATAAGGTTCTGGACTATAGGCGTCAATTTTGTTGAACACCATCAATGTAGGTTTGTCTAGAGCCTGTATTTCCTCTAAAATTTTATTTACAGATTCTATATGCTCTTCAAAGCTAGAATGAGAAATATCTACCACATGAAGCAATAAGTCCGATTCTCTAACTTCATCAAGCGTACTTTTAAATGAATCGACCAACTGGGTTGGTAATTTTCGGATAAACCCAACAGTATCGCTCATCAAAAATGGCAAGTTTTTTACAACCACTTTTCTAACCGTTGTATCTAGTGTGGCAAATAATTTATTTTCGGCAAAGACATCCGATTTGCTTATAACATTCATAAGTGTAGACTTTCCAACGTTGGTGTACCCTACCAGTGCCACGCGAACAAGCGCACCACGATTGCTTCGCTGAACAGACATTTGTTTGTCAATTTTTTTAATCTTTTCTTTAAGTAAGGCTATCTTTTCTCGAACAATACGTCTGTCCGTTTCAATTTCAGTTTCACCAGGTCCACGCATACCAATTCCCCCTTTTTGACGTTCAAGGTGCGTCCACATTCCCCTAAGACGAGGTAACAAATATTGACATTGTGCTAGTTCTACTTGTGTTCTTGCATAACTTGTTTGTGCACGTTGAGCAAAAATATCAAGAATCAAATTTGTACGATCTAAAACTTTGCAGTTTAAGATTTTACTAATGTTTCTCTCTTGAGCAGCAGATAATTCATCATCAAAAATAGCAGTGCCTATTTCATTTTCTTTGATGAATTCTTCCAAATCTTTCATTTTCCCTGAACCTATAAATGTTTTAGGATTAGGCATTTCCATTTTTTGAGTAAACCGTTTGATGACTTCACCACCTGCAGTGTAGGTCAAAAATTCCAACTCGTCCAAGTACTCCTTCGATTGCTCTTCATTTTGTGCACTTGTAATGACTCCTATAAGTACAGCTTTTTCCAAATTAACATTCACTTTATCTATCATAGCGATCACAAAATTAAACATTAAAAATAGACCATAAGAAAGTTTTTATTTAAAACTAAAGCGCATGTATTTTATCGATATTATTTGTATTTCAACTATTAATTTACTAGCTGTTAGTTATTTGTATTATGATTTTACTAAATTCAACTTTTAAAATTAACCAATTTACAAAATGAAAAATATTACTACTGCACTTTTGTGCCTGCTATTTTCTGTTTATTCTTTTGGACAGTGTTCCCACACCTTTAACATGGCCGACTCATTCGGCGACGGGTGGAATGGAGCTACAGTAAATATTATTGTTAATGGAGTAATTGCTTTGGAAGGAGCTACCATCACTGGAGGAAGTTCTG
>Ga0255752_10000235_pt1 | contig 67891 bp, 83 predicted proteins | sample 011ome_25_FD_179952 | JGI IMG/M metagenome (GOLD analysis project Ga0255752, IMG submission 179952) | Coastal salt marsh microbial communities from the Groves Creek Marsh, Skidaway Island, Georgia - 011512CT metaG (version 2) | ecosystem: Environmental > Aquatic > Marine > Intertidal zone >...
ATACACGCCGACTTACTACGCAAAATAGTATACGAGGTTAGTATGCTAGACCTAGATAAGCCACCAAATAATAAATTACGTAAAGTAATATTTAAACCAGAAACTAGCATTAGCAAAGAAGAAAAGCTACGTATTGTAGGTGAGCTAATAGGTAGATCAAAGCGTATACATACAGATGATATTTATCAGTGTATGTTAGATATAAATGACATGGGTAAAAAAATAACAATAGGAAGAATAGCAGGTCTGTTAGACTGCTCGAGCAGAACCATACATAGAAATATGTGTGCAGAATTAAAACGAGAAAAAGAATTATTAAATCAACAACTATGAAAAGATTAATATACGACTTATATTATGCAGACGAAATAACTAAAGAAGTAGCAATGAAACTTTTAGACAAGTGGAGCTATGGATATAATAAAAGAAAATCATACTAATGAAAAGCTATAATATACAAAACTATATAAGATATAAAAAAGATCTTGAAGAAACAATTAAAAGAATAAATAAAAAAGAACATTATTCTTTGTATGATAGAGATCAACTAATAACTCTATTTATGCCGCTTGTAGAAAATATAGCTAGAAAGTTTGCTACATCACAACAAGCATCAGGCGTAATGAGTATAAACGATCTTATACAAGAAGGCAATTTAAACTTAATAAAAGCTGTAGAACGTATAGACTGGCAAAGGATGCAAGAGTCTGAAGATCAAGAAAAAACAATGAAGTCATTTTTATCTAAACGTATCAAAGGCGGTATACGTAGAGCTATTGATATTAATAGAGGCCAAATGCGTTTACCAGAGCACGTAACTAATAGCATACGTAAAAACTTTGGTAAAGATAAAAAGATGGTAGCAATGTTTTTTAACTCAATATTTTTAAGTATTGACGCTGGTAATAGAGATGAAGATGATATGTTGTATCAAATAGAAGATAAATCAGAGCCATACAATCAAGAGTTTTTAAATATGTATTTAATGAGCTTATTAAAGCAACATTTAAATACTAAAGAGTACGATGTGCTTAGATTAAGTTATGGCCTTGATTGTGAAAAGCACTCAGCTAAACAAATTGCAGCTAAATTAGGCATTGAAGGCAGCGGCGCTTATGTACGCGTTTCACAGCTAAAAAAGCAAGCTGTAGATAAATTAATCGAGAACGTAGATCACTCGCAAGTGCTTGATTATCTGTAAGTTACTCGTGTAAATATAAACAAAAACGTGTGATTATATATATACACCAAAATACCAAATTATGAAAGAATTAAACCAAAAACTAGCTCAAATACAAACTGAGCTAAAGGTAAAAAAGTCGAGCTATAACTCGTTCGGTAAGTATTACTTCCGTAAAGCAGAGGATATACTAGAAGCAGTAAAACCATTTTTACTTAAACATAAAGTTTCAGTAACAATAGATGAAGATATACTAGCTACAGATCCTGTTCCAATGCTCAAATCAACTGCCATTATTTCTGATGGCGAAAATCAAATAACAACAACAGCAATAGTCGGTGTAGACTTAAATCAAAAAGGTATGCAAGCAGCACAGCAGTTTGGTGCAGCCTCGTCTTATGGTAAAAAGTATGCACTAGGTAATTTATTTTTAATAGATGATACACAAGATGCCGATGGTGGTAATAATCACGGTAAATCTAAAGCTGTGTCTAAAATTAAACAAGCTGCAAAGCCGGCTATAACTAAAGAACAGTTAACAAAGGCTCAAGAATATATAGCTGCTGGTGGTAATATTGAAGCTATTGAGTCTAAATATAAACTAACAAATGAACAAAAAACAAATCTTACAAAGGTTACAAAACGATAACGACTATTATGGTGAGTTTGGTAATAAGTTTTTATCTAACTCACATATTAGTAGGTTATTAAAAGATCCGTTAAGGGCTTTTGAACCTAGCAAACCATCACCAGCATTTTTAGTTGGTGGGTATTTCCATACTTGTATACTAGAACCCGACAAGCTAGATAAATACAAAGTTGTTAAGTCAACTACTAGAAATACTAAAGCTTACAAAGATGTTGCTGGTGGTGAGCTATGTTTACTTCAACACGAAGTAGATACTATTGAATTAATGCGAGATAAAGTTATGGCTAATGATATATGTAAAGATCTTATACAAGGTGAGCAATTCCGAAAAGTAAAACATAAAGTATCAGAATATATAGAATATGAAGTGCCTATGGTTACAGAGTTGTTTGGTAACAAATGGAAAGGTAAAGCAGATATTGTTAATCATGAAGAAAAATTAATCATTGATTTAAAAACAACAGCAGACATTGAGAAGTTTAAATGGTCAGCGACTAAATATAACTATGACTCACAAGCTTATATCTATAGTAAGTTATTTGGATATGAAATGTTATTTATAGTTATAGATAAAACAACACACCAAATAGGTATGTTCGACTGTTCACCTCAGTTTTATGAACGTGGTGAAGAAAAGGTACGTAAAGCAAGCGAAGCTTATGACTTGTTTTACAAGACCAAGGACTTTGATCCTAAACAATATTTCATAAGTAAAACCCTTTAAATTAATTATTATGGCAAGACCAAAAACAAAAGTATGTAGCGTAAGCGGTATTAAAACTTCTGAAAACAATTTTTACAAAAACCAAAACCATGTAAAAGCTGTAGATAATTTAAGAAGAAACAGCGGTGCTACTAAAGATCAAATAATGAGAATGTTTAACCAATTAAATAATTATTAATTATGGCGAGTATTATTAAAACAAGTATTAACCTTAACAATATACCTAAAGATAAAATCTTTAATGGTAAAAAAGGTAAATACTTACCTATTACAATTACACTGAACAATGAGCCAGATCAATTTGGTAATCAAGGTCCAGTTGTAGTCGAACAAACCAAAGAAGAAAGAGATGCTAAAGCGTCTAAGACTTATCTTGGTAATGTAAAAGTAGTTTGGACAGATGGTAACAATGTTGACAGAGCTCCAATGGATAATCAACCTCAAGCAGCGCCAGCTCCTGCGGTTGATGAAGACTTACCGTTTTAATGAGTAGAGAAGAGATCAATGGATTTGTGGTTGACAAGTTCAATCAACATGGCCTAAAAGAGGGTGCAGCACAAGGCACATGCCCGCTGTGTTCTCATACTAGGAAACCTGAGAATAGAAAAGCAAAATGTGCTAGCTATGACTGGGAACGTGGTCTCGGTACCTGTCACAATTGTAATACTACGTTTCAACTACATACATATCAACGTAAAGGTTCTAGTGAAAGAGTTTATGTAAGACCAGCTACACCAGAACAATTTAACGAGGTAAGTACAAATGTTGAAACATGGTTTGGTACAAGAGGTATATCAAAGCAAACACTCAAGGATCTTCAGGTAACTGAAGGCCCTGAGTTTATGCCTCAAACTGGTAAGCAAGAAAACACAATACAGTTTAATTACTTCATGGGTGATCAGCTTATTAATGTTAAGTATCGTGACGGTAGAAAAAACTTTAAGCTTTACAAAGGTGCCGAAAAAGTATTTTACAATATAAATAGTATTGTAGGCTATGACACTTGCGTTATAACTGAAGGCGAAATGGATGTGTTAGCATTACACGAAGCCGGTATACCAAACGCAATATCAGTACCAAACGGTGCCACGTTAAACAACAATAACTTAGATTATTTAGATAATTGTATTGATTATTTTGATGATAAAGTTAGAGTTATATTAGCAGTTGATCAAGACGAACCTGGTCAAATGCTACAACGAGAGTTAGTTAGGCGTCTTGGCGCTGAGGTTTGTTTTCTTATAGACTTCAACGGTAACAAAGATGCTAACGACTTTTTGTTAGAACACGGTGCAGATGCACTTCGCGATGCTATACACAACGCGCGACCTGTACCATTAGAAAATGTATCAACTTTAAAAGATGTAGAAGATGAACTCAGAGACTTTGTTAAAAACGGTTTTAAACCCGGTTATCAAGTTGGACTTAAAAACTTCGATAAAATATTTTCAACTTACACTGGTCAGTTCATTACTGTTACTGGTATTCCTTCTAGCGGTAAGTCTGACTTCGTTGATCAAATGGTTGTTGGTTACAATAATCTATACGGTTGGAAAACTGCGTATGCTAGCCCTGAAAATCAACCGGTCTACTTACACGCGCACAAACTAATGCGTAAACATTGGCAAGATATGCCAAGAACTGATGATATTGGTAATGATAAATGGCAAAACGTAACTAATCATGTTAATGATAACTACTTCTTTATTGACATGGATAAATATAGTTTAGAGTCTGTATTACGTAAAGGCGCTGAGCTTGTTAAACGTAAAGGTATTAAATGTTTAGTTCTTGATCCATTTAATAAGATTAGAGACGTAGATGCTAAGTCAGATGATGTAAACCGTTACACAATGGATTATTTAGCTAAGATCGAAGCTTTTTGTAAAAAGTATGATGTACTTACATTTATTGTAGCACATCCAACTAAAATGTATAAAACAAATGATGGAAAAATTGAAGAACCAACAATGTACAATATCAAAGGAGGTGGTGAATGGTACGATGCTAGTTACCATGGGTTATTGGTACACAGAGACTACGAAGCAAAAACAACAAAAGTTAAAGTGCTTAAAGTTAAGTTTCAAAATCTAGGTGAAAACGGCGCTGAATCACACTTTACGTGGGAGCCTCGTTCTGGTAGCTTTATACCTCACGAAGCTGTAGTTGATGAAGCAGAACCAATGCCTTGGGAATAAATGGTTTGGCAGAAGAAACGTACAGGTAAAAAAGCCACAGCTAGAACATGGACACCAGAAGAAATGAAAGCTGTTGGTTGGTGTTTATCAAACAATATATTTATAAGTTGTATACCAAACTGGAAAGAAAAAGGTATTAATTGGTTTATAGATATTAAGATAAATAAAAATGTACATAGAGATCCTACTACGTACGAAGACGAAGAAGTGTTTAATAAAATATATGAATATTACAAATACTATTATGACAAACATAAAAAATGATTTTTATACTGCTAATGAAGCTTTTGAGTATTTTTACAACTACATAAGCAAACACGGTACAGACTTTAGAGATACTAAAACTTTATTTAACGTAGGTTTTTCAATACACAAACCAATGACAAACAGTATTGTAGTCAAAGAACGTAAATGGAGTAAAGAGTATGCTGAAGCTGAGTGGCAATGGTATTTATCTGGCGATAATCACATTAAAACATTAGGTGATATATACGGTAAAGTACCTGAAATATGGAAACGTATGGCTGATGATAGGGGTTATGTAAACTCTAACTATGGCTGGCAATGGCAACGTCAAAACCAGCTAGATAAAGTTATTAGTTTATTAAAACGTGATAAATACACTAGGCAAGCTGCTATATCAATATATGATGCTAAAGAGTTTGATGAATATACTAATGATACACCTTGCACCTATGCTGTACAGTTTACAATTGTAGACAATAGGTTAAATATGAGTGTTGTTATGCGTAGCAATGATTTATGGTATGGCTTTTGCAACGATCAATATTGTTTCTCTAAATTACAAGAACTTGTAGCTAAAGAAATAAATATGGATGTAGGTAGTTATTATCACTTTGCACATAACTTACATATATATAATGATAAACTAAACTTACTATGACATACTACTTATATCACATACCAGGTAGAAAGGTTGGTGTAACAACTAATCTTGAAGATCGTGTTCACAAACAGCAAGGTTATTATCCTGGTGAATACGAAATAATAGAAACATCTAATGATATAGATTTTATATCACTAGGTGAACAAATAATGCAAAAGCATTATGGTTACAGGATAGATGAAGTACCTTATAATAAACTTAAATTTAATAATATGAAGATGAAAATTAATGTTACAGAGCAGACAACAACCTTCCCCTGCCCTGTTAACAAGTTAAAAGGAAGGTTAATGGACTGTACAGGTATGACTTGGGACACTGAGTATGGTTCTTGCATAATAACAGAAGAGTCTATAAAATGGATTATGGATAACGTTAAAGAGTCTATGTATAATACAAAAAGATGTTATGTATATAACAAAGCATTTGCTAGATACTTTGATAATAATGATCCATACAATAATAAAACAATAACTGGTGGTTTATCACCTGAAAATCAAAACGGTAGAGTTATATCTAGATTTGATAAAATTAGATTATGGGCAGAAGACAGAGGCTTATATGATAAAGGCGATCCTAAAACACAAACGTTAAAGTTAATGGAAGAAGCTGGCGAAATATGTAGAGCTATATTAAAAAATGATCAAAGACAAGTTATTGATGGTATTGGTGATTGTGTCGTTGTACTAACTAACTTAGCTCGTCTTTCAGGTACTAGTATTGAACATTGTATTGATGCTGCGTACGACGAAATAAAAGATAGAACAGGTAAAATGAGTAATGGAACATTTAAAAAAGATTAATATGTCAAGTAGAGAAATAATGGATGCACAAGATGGTATCGCCGTAAGAAAGTCATATGGCTTTCGCGATCCAGTAGTTAAAAATGTAGTTGATAAGTTTGTTAATAGATCTAACGTAGGTTATGACAAATATGGCAGAACGTTAGATGACGAACGTAGAAATAAACATAAAGATTTATTAGGTTATCTAAATGATATACAAGAAGAGCTTATGGATGCTATATTATATATACAAGCTGCACGTGAAGAATTAACTGATTACAATGGTGCGCAAATATAAGAAAAAGCGTGGTCCCGTCAGAGCAAAAAAAGTCACATACGACGGGATCAAATTTGCTTCTGGTTTAGAAAAATATATGTATATGTGTTTAAAAAAAGCTAAAATACATGCCGACTATGAAGGCTGTACGTTTACTCTACAAGAAGGCTTTATGTTTGATGTTGAAAGTTATGAAAGACAAAGCAACGGTAAAGGTGAAATGGTTAATAGAGGTAATAAAAAAATATTACCAATTAAATATACACCAGACTTTGTAGGTAGTAACTTTATTATTGAGTGTAAAGGTAGAGCTAACGAAAGCTTCCCAATGCGATGGAAATTATTTAAAAAATATGTTAATTGGAAGATGAAACATGTGACTTTATATAAACCACAAAACCAGAAGGAATGTGACGAGGTAATTAAATTAATAATCAAAAAATCTAAAAAATGAAAAATGATTGGAGTTTAAGCCTTGGAGTATTTCCTGGCTTACTATTAGGCGTAAGATCTTACGTCGAAGAATATAGAACAAATCACGTTTTATATTTATTATTCATAGACATTTGCTTAACAACTTATAAAAATTAAATTAATGATAGATTTAAATAATAAAATACTGTCTGATATTACGGTTCACATGAAATACGCTAAATACATACCTGAGCTTAATAGAAGAGAAACATGGGAAGAGCTGGTCACTCGGAATAAAGAAATGCACCAAAAACGTTATCCTGATTTATACAACCAAATAGAAGAAACCTACAGATATGTCTATAAGAAAAAAGTTTTACCAAGTATGCGATCGCTACAGTTCAGCGGAAAGCCGATTGAAATTAGTCCAAACCGTTTATACAACTGTAGCTACCTTCCTATCGACCACACTGATAGTTTTAGTGAGTGTATGTTCCTTTTGCTATCTGGTTGCGGTGTTGGTTATAGCGTTCAAAAGCATCATGTAAAAAAGCTACCACATATAACTAAACCATTTAAAGGTAGAACTAGAAGGTTTGTTATTGGCGATAGTATTGAAGGTTGGTCTGATTCAATAAAAGTTTTAATTAAGTCTTATTTAGGCTCTAAGAGATCATCTAAGATAAAGTTTGACTTTTCTGATATTAGACCAAAGGGAGCTAGGCTTGTAACCTCTGGCGGTAAAGCACCAGGACCACAACCGTTAAAAGAGTGTTTAGTAAAAATTAAAGGTATATTAGAAAATCAAAACGATGGAGAACAATTATCAACACTTGATGTTCATGATATTATTTGTCATATTGCTGATGCTGTGCTTGCTGGTGGTATTCGCCGGGCGGCTCTTATAAGTTTGTTTTCAGCGTACGACGAAGAAATGATTGCTTGTAAATCAGGTAATTGGTGGGAGACAAACCCACAAAGAGGTAGGGCTAATAACTCTGCTGTATTAATGAGACATAAAATAACAAAGGAATTTTTCTTAGATCTGTGGAAACGTATTGAATTATCCGGAGCTGGTGAGCCTGGCATATATTTTAATCACGATAAAGACTGGGGTACTAACCCTTGTTGTGAGATAGCTTTAAGGCCATATCAGTTCTGTAACTTGTGCGAAGTTAATGTAAGTGACGTCACAAGCCAAGAAGATCTTAACAGTCGGGTTAAAGCTGCAGCCTTCATTGGCACGCTTCAAGCAGGTTATACGGAATTCCACTATCTAAGAGAAATATGGCAAGAAACAACAGAACGAGATGCGCTTATAGGTGTGTCCATGACAGGGATCGGGAGTGCCGCTGTGCTCCAGCTGGATATGAAGGCCGCTGCAAGTATCGTAAAACGAGAAAACACCCGGGTTTCAAAGTTGATAGGTATAAACAAAGCAGCACGTACAACCTGCATCAAACCAGCAGGGACTACGTCGCTAGTGCTGGGTACTTCATCAGGCATACATGCTTGGCACAACGACTATTATATAAGAAGATTAAGGGTAGGTAAAAACGAGTCTATATATAATTATCTGGTTAAAAACCACCCTGAACTTGTAGAAGATGAATATTTTAGACCACACGACACTGCTGTTATTGAGATACCACAATCAGCACCAAAAGGTTCTATATTAAGAACTGAGTCTGCTTTTGACTTATTAGAACGAGTTAAAAAAGTTGCTACCGAATGGGTTAAACCAGGTCATAGAGCTGGATCAAATACTCACAATGTGTCTGCAACAATTAGTTTAAAAGCTGATGACTGGGAAAAGGCTGGTAAATGGATGTGGGATAACAGAAAATGTTACAATGGTTTATCTGTATTACCTTATGATGGTGGTACATATACTCAAGCTCCTTTTGAAGATATAACTAAAAAAGAGTTTGATAAGTTAGTTAAACACTTACAAGATGTAAATTTACAAAATGTAGTTGAAGAAACTGACGAGACTGATCTATCTGGTGAATTAGCTTGCGCTGGTGGATCTTGTGAAATAACAAGCTTATAACTAAAACAATTATTATGAACAAATTATTTTTAACTATAGCTCTAGCTTTTATTACCAGTATAGCTTCAGCTCAGTTTTCTGTATTAACTACTTTTAACGAAGGAGTTGATTCAACATGGAACGTTACAGATAAATTAGGTATTAGTTACCAAGTAAACGATAAGCTATTAGTAGCTGTAACTAAAGATGGTGACGATGCTTATGAATTATTAGGACGTTATGATGTACACGAAGGAGTTTGGGCTACATGTATATATAACAGTTATGAAGATGAGTTAGCTGAAATAAAAGATAGGTTAGATATAGGCGTAGGTTATTCTTACTGTTTATGGAAAGCTCTTAATATTGAACCTTATTTTACAATGCCATTAAGTAAAAACGATGATGGTGAAAGAGAAGGTGAGTTTAAATTAGGAGTATCGTATAAATTTTAACATCATATTATTAAATAAATAAAGGGAGCTTTCGCTCCCTTTTTTTTATAACTAAATATTTGTTATGCAACAACAGAAGCTACAAATACTTCCATTTGTACAGCAGCAGCTGCTGAATCAGCAATAATAGACTCTAAATTATTTAGTGTAGTTATTATAGTAGCCGCATCATCATCAACAGCAATACCATCGCTCGGTGATCCCATAATAAAACTTTTACCAGCTTCTAATAGTATAGTAGCTGAAGCATCTGCCGCGGAATCATCTTCATCAACATCAACCTGTAGTGATAAGTTTATAGGATTACTACTATCAAGATTTGTGCATCTAATATACTTTACGTTTTCTACGTCAAGAGAAGAATCAGAAGCACCAACTGTAGCATGAAAATTTACTAACGTAGTATCAGTATTAGCTGGTACTGTTATAATTCTATGATAAACATCATCAACACCAGCTACAGTCAGCGTGTTTGTTGATCCTCTAGCCGCGCCGTTTAATGTGACGCTTTCTGTAATTGTAACCGTTAAGTCTGCCATATTTGTTTTTTTATATTACTTTGTATTTTGTTTTACCATCTTTTCGATAAGCTTTTAAACATCTATTTCTGTTTTTATCAGGTGATACATAACTAATATGCACCCAGTCAGGATTATCATTATTACCAAACTCCCATATCATTTGATCAAAGTCTAAGTTTTCTTTTATCCACCAATACATCTCAGCGTTCGTAGCCTTACCGTATGTATCGTCTATATCAATAGCTTGACCTTTACAATGTTGTGATTTAGTTGAACCACCAATAGCTTTATTTAAATCAGGTGATCTAAAAAAGCTATTAACTTTTATTGGTCCATTTATAAATATCCTAAGCGGTTCGAACACTTTTTCGGCAACAAGCTTCATATTCGCTAACTGCTCTTCATTGGGTTCATTGTCTATGCCTTTACGTATAGCTGTTATACTATGTATACCTTCTTTATATGAAATATGTTTACTAATCATGTGCTTATTATTACGTCTACATCTTTATTACTAGTACTTATTCTTAAAAAAAGACTATCGTTTCCAACTGTTGTTTTTAAGTTTATATCTTTCATATCTACAAAAAAACGAGTACCATGAGTAATAGTGTGGTCTTTTATAATAAAAAACTCACTTCCATTGTTGTTTATAAATAAAGAAACATCAACGTCACCACTAGCAGCAGAGTTAGCAATATTAATAGATTTTAATTTAGGAGCATTAGCACCAGCTTGTATTATCTCAAAATCTTCAGGCGCACTACTAGTAGTATGCTTCTGTAATCTTTCAAGTTTTACGCCCGGCGAAGGTAATGGTTGCGGTGCCATTTATATAACTATTAAGCCGCTTGATATATAATTACGTATTCTAACTCCATATTAGTTGTGCTAGAACTTATATCAATATCTTCTTCACCTTCATAAGGTATGAATAAGTAATCACCACCATATAATCTACCTATAACACTATTACCACTAGCTATAGTTACAGTAAAATAATCAGTTGTAGAAGTACCTACATTTTTAATAAATACTCTAGCGTGAGTGTTATCATCATAATCACCTGCACTTATAAGAGTAGTATCACTTTGAGCAGCTGCGTATTTTCTTCTTTCGTGTTTTTGTTGATCTAATCCTATAGTAGTTCCTGCTTTATAAAGCGTAGAGCTAGAAGATATAGACAAAGAGTTGCTGGAAAGATCAGAACTGCTAAGTGTTAAAGTTGCTGTTGTTGTTGCCATTTGTTATTATTGTTTTAATTGTTAATTTATCCTTTTGTAAAATAAGCATATTCTGCTACAATAGTACCAGATGTTGCTTCTAGTTGTACGGCTACACTACCTGAGTTTTGTCCAACAGGTACAAATAAAAACTCTTCAGCAGCTAATTCAGAAAATGATTTACCATTTTCTATTTCTACTTGTAGTGTTTGTGAAGTACCAACATCACTAGCGTCTTTACCAGTGTGTCTTAAAAACAAGTACCTATTACTACTATGTGATGGTAATATTATTGTGTTACCACCTGTTGTATCTGCAGCTATTTTACTTAATCCTACTTGAGGATCAGTAATTGTTAAGCTGTCTGTTACTGTAAAATCTATTACATCGCTAGCTGCGTCTGTACTTGATAATGTTAATGTTGCTGTTAATGTAGCCATATTTATTTATTTATTAATTTTTCTACAGTACCGTCATCGTATATGTAGAGTAAAAGTTTATTTTTATTTATTATTGCAGGTCTACCTAGTAGATCTGTTATCATTAGTAGTTTTTTATTACCTCGCTTAAATAATGGTCCTGACCAACCATTAAAACAGTGGTCATATGTAGCCTGACATATTGTGTCCCACTCGTTTTCACAGCAATAATTATCTACGCTTATAACCCATGAGTAACACTCATCGTTTAACCAATAAGGATTACCAGGTCCTGTTATACACTCCGCCGCATACAAGCAGGAAGCTGGATCGTCAACGTTAGCGGTAACATCATAATTGTACGCACCGTTATCCATACATCCATAAACCACTTCAATACACGAACCATTATCAGTATTAGCCAGCGAATCATAGTTAAGAGCAGTGCTATCCATGCAACCATAAATATAATCAATACAGCTAAAATCTTCTGTGTTTGCTTCCGGGTTGTAGTTAAGCATGCTAGGATCAGTACAACCGTAAATGTAAGGCACGCAAGAATTATTGTCTGCATTTGCTAGTGGATTAAAGTTAAACATTGTTGAGTCTGTACAGCCAAACACGTAAGGCAAACAACTACCATCATCAGCGTTAGCTAACGGATTATAGTTAAACATTGTTGGATCAGTGCATCCATACAAAAATGCTATACACGTATCAGCCGTATTAGCGTTGGGGTTGTAGTTATAAGCAAGTGGCTGCATACACCCGTATATAACCGGTATACAACCGCCGTTATCTATATTAGCGGTAGTATCATAATTAAAAGCTGTTGAATCAGTACAACCCCATATAGCTAAAGTATTACAACTACCATCGTTATAGTCAGCTGTAAAACCTTGCGTATAATATTCTAAATAACCAGAGTTAGTACAACCTGGCGCATAATAACAACTACCGTCGTCTGTGTTAACTGTATCTATATAGTTTACTGCTAAACTATCCATACAGCCAAATGTTTTTTCTACGCACAAGTTACCACAATATGTTGGTGTTTTATATTTATACATTGGTTGTATAAATGGTGGTAACACTTCTATTATTATATTACCTAGTGGATTAGTAAGTTTAAATCCACAATGTGGTGTTGTTAACTGTGCTTGTGCTGTTACATAAAACCTAAACTCTACTGTTTGTGGTGCGTTTAAATTTATTGTAAAGTCTTTTGTGTAAGCAGTTGTATCTAAATAAAACTGCTGTACGTTTGTATCTTGTGTTACTTCTAAGTAAGAACCTACCCAACCATCACCTATTAAATCATATAGTGTTAAGGTAAAATCACAGTTAGGTACTAAAGCCATAGTGTTGGCTAATGAGTCGTAATTGTACATTGTTGAATCAGTACAACCAAAAACTCGCAGAGTAGTGCATGAACCGTCATCTGTATCAGCTAGAGGATTAAACTCTATGTACATCGGATCCATGCACCCCGGTATGGGAGGACAACCATCTGATACAAATACATGTATTGAGTCATTACCAAAAGCTGGATCATCACCATATACTAGTGTATCATTACATTGTATAACATAATATGAACCATCTAAACCACCCCAGAGCGCTCCGTTTAGCCCATCACCGTATGAATCATATATAATAAACGTTAGATCGCCTTCTGGTAAGCATCTCTGCTCCACTACTGAAGCATAATCAGGTTGAGAACCATAACCAACACCGTAAGTTAATAACGCACCAGAAGTATCGTAAATACCCCAACTAGTTTCACTTTGATATTGATCTAAATTTATTACAATAGTAGTTGGTACACAATTTGGCTGTGCAAACGTTATTATTGGTAATAAAACTAATAATAAAATTCTAATCATTTTTCTCCACATTTTTTCTTTGGATTATTCACCTGTCTCCAGTCTTCTTTCTGAAACCAGTCGCGTAATGTAGCACCTTTTTTACGAGCACCTTTTACGTTTGTTTTTGAAGAACGTCTATATTTACCAGCTTTACCAGACTTTTGTTTAGCAGCAACTAAACGTTGTCTTTCTTTTTTGCTCATACTAGCAATTTTAGCGGCAGGTAAACACGTTTTACGCGTACCGCCGCCTTTTTGCTTTTTCTTTATAGGATTGTTCTTCTGAACGTACACTATTACTTCTTTTTCATTTTCATACCAGCAGCTTTCTTCATCATCATAGCTGCTTTCTTCATCATCATACCTGATTTTTTAAGTTTCATAGCCGACTCTTTCTTAAGTTTCATAGCAGCTTTTTTCATAGTTGCAGCTGAGTCTTTCATTTTTTTCATTTTCATAGCTGAAGCTTTTTTCATTTTCATTGCAGCTTTTTTCATTTTAGTAGCGGCCATATCATTTTTACCTTTACCATCTACAGCAAAATCAGGAACCATTTTACCATCAGGTCCTTTTACCATTTTCATTTTGTTTTTAGCTGGTGACTTTTTAGCCATTTTTGTTGGTGCTTTTTTCATTTTAAATATTTTTATTTTTTATAAAGTTAAACATTGAGTTACCTAAGTCTTCGCCCATTTTACTATCAGACTTATAGTGAGCGTGGGCAACTCGTCTACTATAAGATATATTTTTAGCAGTCTGCATAAACGCTGACTTACCATATTTCATTTTTAACACATTACCTATTAACATACCTTGTACTGAGTGGCCTGATGGATATGATGGTGTTTTCATAGACTTCATTACAAAAGCAGATAAATTTTTATCTAACTCGTATGGTCTAGGTCTATTATGATATTTCTTTAGCTTTAATATCACAGGTGCTGACTCTTTTATAAGCTTTTTAGCTATACTTTTATCATAATCTTCTACACCTTGCTCTTTAGCTGTTTTAGCAAAAGCAGATTCTATATTATCAAACTTTTTAACAAAGTCTTTTTTTAAAGGTATTTTTTTAAGCTCATTTATTTCTGTTCGAGTAGTATAACCACTATCAACCGGTGGTTTTCTTTTTTTAAATGGCTTTATATCAAAATCTTTAAACATTTTTTCTTGCTTTTCTTATTGCTTCTTTGCCTCTTCTAAATATAGCAGCAACCTCTGTTTTTTTCATTACCTTTGCTCTTTGTTCTCCTACAGTTAATATTTGTATCTTACGTGCGTAAGGCTTATTTATTCTTTTAACTTTAGCTACGGTTGCTCTAGCATCACTAGGAGTTGCAAATTTAATGCTTACAGTATCTTTTGGATTTTCATCTGTATATAAACGTCTACCGCTACCTTTAGGTTTTTTACCTGTACCTTTTATAGGATCTTTACGCTTAGCAATAGGTGAAGCTTTTACACAACTACCTTTGCTAAATCTAGTAGTACCTGGTTTTCTTTTATACCCTTTCCAACACATTATTTTCTTCTTTTAGCAGTATGCATGTTAATAAACCAATTAGCTAGCTGCTTGTCTCTAGCTGTAGCTCCTTTTCTAGCTTTTAATTTTCTAGCTTTAGTGACTGTTACATCACCACCAAATAGTTTAGATATTCTAGCCTTTAATACACCTCTATACGCTTTGCTCATGCTTTATCTTTACCAAAACGTTTTCTAACTATATCTTGAGTTTTTCTCATTTTAGCAGCATAGCTAGGATTTTTTTTACGATTAAAAACTATTTGTTGATTTAAACTAGCTATTGATTTAGCTAAAGTTTTACGCGTTTTTATTATAAACGTAGCTAATGCCGATGGTGATAACGTTTTAAATTTACCTTTAGCATCTGGTGCGTCTGAGTGTTTAAAATCACCCATACGTTTTTTAAACGGATTATTATTTTGGCTGTACATTATTTTTTCTTCTTACCGCCACCAAATTTACTTGGCCCACCGGCTCTAGTACATCTTACACCCCAACCAGAAGCATAAGCACTAGGCCATACTTTAAACTTACGTTTAGCAGCAGCTTTACACGCTGCAGATATTTTTTTTAATGCTGAGCTTTTTTTTATTTCCATAATTTATTTTTTAACATCTCCATCTACGTCTAGCAGCTTTACCTCTTTCACCTGTCCAGTTTTTTGATCTAGCACAAAATGATTTTCTACGTTTAGCTGCTTTACTACCTGGTTTTACTTTACCTGTTACTGCTGTTTTTAATTTACTACCTGGGTTTTTTCTTCTATATTCAGCAACACCTTTAGCTGTCATACCAGCACCTTCTTTAACTGTTCTAAAGTTACGATTTTTACCTTTAGTTGTTTTTCTAGGTTCGTTGCTCTTTTTTCTTTTAAATAATGGCGACCCATCATTTCTACGTCTACCACAACTAGTTACTGGCATAGGATTACCCTTCTGTATATATTGTTTTACAGGTGATGCTTCAAACATGTTATTTTGTCTTTCGCTTCCAGGCATAATTAAAAGTCACTCATTAATTGATTATCTATTTCTTCTTGTACCTCTTCTCTAGTTGCTACCATTTTAAATGATAAGTCTGCTTGAAACCTAGCAACTTCTTCACCGTCTTTAAATATAATAATAGTAGGTACTACAGCTATTTTATATTTTGTTTGCGCTTCTGTATTTTTAGCTACATCAACATAGCCTATTGTTTTACAGTCTTCTAGATCATGTACCCAGCCGATATCGTTAGCACTATTCCAAGCAGCATTAAACTGTTTAACTTCTATTTGACTATAAGCTGTGCTAGCAAGAAACACAAATACCATTATAAATATATACATAATGTATTGTGGCCAAGCTATTTCTTGTTCTTCCATTATCTATTATATAATTTATCTTCTATTTTTTCTAACGTAACTTTTATTTCTTCTACATCTTTTTGTGTAGTCATAATAGTGTTACGTATCATTTGATCTTTCATGTCAAACTCCATACGAGTTACTTCTGGATCAGGTGGCGCAGGTAATTCTTTTGCTTCAGCAATATCTGCTTGCAAAGTAAACCACATGCCGACTAATGTAAATATTAAAGCAGCTATACCTGCCAAAGTTTTTATGCTTATATTAAAGCTTGTTTCTTCATTTAATTCTTTTGCCATTTTAAAATGGGAGTATTGGTTTAATTATTTTATTTCTTACAGGTTTTCTTTCAGCCGGTCTTTCAGCCTTGTCTTGCTTTGTTTTATTTTTTGGATTTAATGTTTTTGATTTACCAATAAAACTACTTCCTGTTCCTTCTGCTAACCCTTCAACAACTGTTTCTGAAGCTCTTTTTGAAATATTTTTTAAATTTTCCCTCTGTTTTTCATATTCTTCACGCGCTATTTCATCGGGTGTTTTCTTATTTTTATTTCTTTTAAATATATTTTTTATTTTTATTTTTTTCACAGGTGTATTACCAAACCCGCTAAAACCTTTCATTTTAAATATAGAAACGTTAAACTTAGATTTATCTATTTTCTTTTTTCCTTCTTTCATAATTGATTTTTGATTTGGATCAATTTTTCCACCAGAGTGTTTTTGTCCAGATTTATAAGCTCGATATAAATATTCTAACCCAAGACCAATACCAGATCCTCTTAAAACTTTAGATAATGTACTAATAGGTTTTATACCTTTTTTAATCTGTGGTTTTAATTTTTTTACAAATTCTTTAGCTGTTGTTTTTTGAGTTTGAAATTTATCAAAGTTTTTCTTGTACAAATCTTTTATGGTACCATGACCTGATTTAGCGCCGTGTATATTAAACTGTTTCTTAGCGTTTGCTTTAGCTTTTACATGATCAAAATCTAATGGAGTTCTTATAAATCCTTTTTGTTTCATTGGTGAGTTACCAAACCCACTAAAATTTTTCATTTTAAATGCCATAATGTTAAAATATTACGTAGTTAACTCCAAGCTTGAAGTCGTACCACTCTCTGTTCCAGTACTTATTGTATTTACCTTCAATAAAATACCCTAAATTTTTGTTTTGTTTTATCCCGTATATCAGCCCGCCCGAATAATCGTACCACTGATCATCTTCTATATAGTTATGATAGCTAAACTCGCTACCATCGTTGTAATGCCAAGGCATTAGATTACCCCATACATGTAACCAATTTTTCTTTGTATATTTATAATAATCAAAACCAACAACTATAGAGTGTTGTATAATTCTGTCTAGTTCATTACGTTTTTTTGCTACGTAATCAGAGATCACTCCTGGTATTACAACTGCTTCCCATACTTCAGGACTCGTAGCAACTAAAGTACCGTTAGGGTCAAAGTATTGATCGTTAGCAACGTCTATAGTATAACCTTCTTGTATTGCTAGATAAGTATAATGTAAATTACCGTTTGATAACATTAATTCAGCTAAAGGATCATAACCGTATGGTTCTGCTAGCCTATGAGCCGCACCAATATTAAACGATAAGTTTTTATGTTTTCTATATCTATATCTTTCTGATGCTTCAAAATATTCCACGTCTGCAAAACCATCTTGTAAATACTCAAATTTTAAAGCAAAAAAGTTTATACAAACATCTTCGTCGCAACCATCATCTGAACTCCAACGTATAAAATGATGTTGATCCATATAATCAACACCTTCTTGTCTTTTATAATCTACTTCAAATAAATATTCTAAACCTCTAACTTTACCAACCGTAGCGGCGTCACTATAGTTAGCTTCTGTACCGTCGTAAAACGTTTGTGCTTTGTTTTCGTAACCAAACCTAGCTATTTTACGAAGACCAACTGTAAAGTTGTAATCGTAAGGCGTGGATATAGTTGTAGTTGATAGTTTATTATCAACTGAAAATACTTTTACATCAGATAATGATGTACCACCGTTAATAGCAGCATAAAATGTAGAAAACTTTAATAGTTTTTTAACATCTAGCTCTTGCGCACAACAACTTTTTGGCGTTGAACAAGCTGTTAAAACAACCATTAGCAATATTATTAATTTTTTCACCACAATACTTTTTGTTTATAATTACTTGTTTTTTTAATGTTTTACATGCCTTTAAACCTAGGACCTCTATATTTCTTTTTTCTTTGTAAATCATCTTCAATGCCAAGACTCCATTTTGTGTAACCACTAAACAACATAACTCTTTGTAACGCTGTATATTCATTATTCATAGCGTCTCTAAGATTTGTTGCTTTTTGATATATTCTATTAGCAGGTGGTCCAGCTACTTCAATATAGTTAGTAGCGGCAGACCAAGCAGGATTATCAGCATCAAAAGTTTCCATTTCGCTTATAATGTTTTCGTTATAGTTAAGTGTTTTTTCTGCATTAACTAGTTTTCTAGCTTTAATACCTACAACAGGTGAAAAGTTTAATAACTCCATTAGCACAGCGCTTTCATCTTTATTATAACCCGCTTCTCTTTGTTCTAAAAATTTAATAGCCATGTTTTTTATAGTTGAAACAGCAACTCCGTATATACCAGATCCTCTTAATATAGTATCTATAGTACCATTAATAACTCTTTCTTTTTTCTTTAAAAACTGTTCGTTTTCTTCTTTATCGTCGTCAAACATGACCGCAAACAGTGCTGTTTGTAAACCATAGAATATTAAGTTTTGTATAGCGCCATAATACAATATTCTAGACATGTTAGACGCGTCACTTTGGAACTGGGTTGTATTCGGCGGTGTTATTCTTCTATTAATAATATCACTACCAGCTTTTTTAATTATTCTATTGTACTGTGATGGTGTGTTTAAAAAGTTCAATACTAACTTACCTATCCACATAGCTTGTTGTTTTGACGTCATGTCAGGTCTTGCTGATTGCTGCGTAGAATTAGTTATATCTTGTAAATCAGTAAACGCTTTTGCTTCTGCTTCTTTTTTACTTAAACCATCTTTAATATACTTATTAATTCTATTTCTATAAAAAGCAGCACCTCCAGTTGCAATAGCAATACTATCACCTATTTGTGTAGGTAAAAATCCTAGCTTAAGAGCTTTACCTGTTATAATAGCTACTTGATCAAACATATTACCAGGTCTAGCTTTTTTAATAGCTTCAGCAAGTTCTGCACCGTTAATATCTGTTTGTAAGCCACCACGTCTTTGCTTAAGCATGTCTGAATTAAATATAAAAGCAAAATCTTTCCAGTATTGTTTTTGATTTGCAAAAGCTTTAGCAGCCGCAATTATATTATTATCAGCAAAGTTTATAAAGTTTATATTAGATAATTGCTGTAACAAAGCAGATCTAGTGTTAAAAAACATTACACCTGAAACAGAAGCGTTTAGCCAGTTCATAAACGCGTTTGGTCTTGCGCTAGCTCCTTTTGGTCTATTAACACCAGTCTTAATTCTATGAAGCATGTCTTCTAAAGCTTCCCTAAAACTTTTACCGTAAGCAGCTTCTATTTTATTAAGATTAGCTTCATCAAACATCTTGTCAGCGTTTTCGTTAAACTCTGCAAAATAACTTGCTCTACCAACTCTACCAGTAGCATCTACTAAATCTATTCTTATATTACCAGTTTCCCAATTTGGCCCTGGGTCTACATAAGCCTCTTGTCTAGATATTTTATTTACTGCTTCAGCATAAGAAACAAGATCCGCGTTATCTGTTACTATTTTTACTAAATTAGCTTGATCTGTAGCAGCTAAACCAGGTATAGTGTAACCATGTTTGTTCCATAAATAAACTCTTATAGCATCTTGATAAGTAAAATCTTTATCTGGTGTTTTTTTAACTAACATATCGTTAATATCAGAAAACTGTTTATTTAAAGATTTATAATCATTAGCTATAGCTTGTTTAGCTGTGTCTATTTCTCTATAAGCTCTATTTAATGGTCTAACTAAAGCTTGCTCAAAAAATTTTCTGTGACTATCACCTAATCTACCTTTACCCATAAAATTGTAAAGTAAACCTACAAAGTCTTCATGCGATGGTGGTATAAAAAATCTAAACTTACCTTTACTTTCACCACGTTTTCTAGCTTTCATAGCTGAAAAACGTTTTTTAGAATCAATACCTGTAACGTCTTCAAGTATATTGTTAAAGTTTTCACTTATACCTAAACTAAATTTAGATTTAGCTTGTTGTACGTTAGACTTAATATCTAACTGCTCTAGAGCATTTTTTACAGCTTTAACATTAGGTAAAGCGTCATCTACAAAATACATGTCATTATAGCCTTCTGAAAACTTTTCAAGCATCCACATGGCTTTTGCTTCACCTGTACTATTACCTAAACCGGTTATATTTTCAAACGGTATATTTATACCTTTTGTTTTTAACCATTCATGTATTGCTGTAGCGCTTTGTGGTGGCCTAGCTGTTAGTACAAATACATTTTCAGGACCAAACTTTTTAACTTGATTACGCATTTTTTGCAATAGTGGTCCTTCAATACCACCTCTTACATTTACAAAATCTGTAAAATCAAATTCATATCCTAACTCAGCATATCTAGGTCCTTCTATAGGCCACTGCCCGCTACTTATTTTTATTTCTTCGTCATCTTTTTTAGCTATAATAAAGTTTTCACCTTTATCAATAAGCGTTTCATCAAAATCAAATGTAGACATACCTCTTGATTCTTTGTTTGTAATTCTACCGTTTGATATAGCTTTAGAAAGCTTGTTTATATCGCCTATCGGTTGTTTAAACTCAGGTTGCAAACCAAGCATGTTACGTATAGACTCTTCATTAATCACTGATTGATCAGATGGTTTTTTTAAACCAGTCAATGTGTTTTGGTATTGAAGTGTAAAACGAACATATCTATCGTTTTGCATTTTACCTTTTCTCATTACTTTTACATTACTAGTTCTTTTATTCATTTTAGCTTTAGCGCCTGAATTAAAAACTCTTAACTTTGTTTTTACTTTACCAAGATCTTTTATATAAGGAACACCTTTTAGTCTAGAGTTTTCTACAAAAGAATAAAGACCTAAACCTAAAATTTCTATAGCTTCAACACCACCATAAGGTTTTGCTAAGTAATGATCTATAAGTGGTTGCAGGTCTTTTGAAATAACTTCGCTATTTCTAAATATATTGCCTGTAAATTTTTCTTTAACTAGTTCATTATAAATAGACTCAACCATAGCATGACCAATAGGATTTTTAGTGTCCATTAAAGGCTCGTTTGTTTTATTTTTTTTATTGTAAGCTGTTACTTTTTCGTTATAAGCTGTTACAAGTTTATTTATATCACCACTAACACTTTTTAATATTCCACCAAAATTAATACTGTTTTCCATGGAGCTTTTAGCTATTTCAAACTTTCCAGTTTTAGTATTATAAGATGAAACTACTACGCTACCCATGGGTACTTTAGAGTCCATTTTAACTTCTAAATTAAGTCTTTGACCAAACAGTTCTAATGATATATCTGCTAACCCACCTTTTTCAGTAGCTCTTTCTTCAGCAAGTTTCAGTACTTCTGGTGGAAAACCGTATGCTTGTAAAACTTCTATCATAGCTTGTTCTAAAGCTCTACCTCTATCAGCAAACTCACCAGATTTATATAATTCCTCTGTTCTTTCGCTTATAGATAAAGAAAATTTAACAGTATCAAAAGAAGCTAATTCAGCTTGAGTTTCATCTGCAGTTCTAGATATTTTTCTAAGTTTAGCTTCTACAATTTTATTTATATCCTTTGAGTTGTTTATTATATAATCATCTATAATTATATCAGCTTTTCTTTTAGCTACACGTCTTAATAAAGCTGTACGTCTTTCTGTTAAGTTTCTTTCGTTGCTTTCTAAAAACCACCTTATATACTCACGTTTATTAGTAATATTTTTTTGTGTGTCTTTTACGTAATTAGTCTTTTTACCTGTTTTCTTACTAATACCAGAATAATCTTTTTTACCTGTTTTTTCTTGCTTAAACCAAGATTTATAAGCTTTTCTTATAACCGAAATACCTAAGCTTGGAACAATCTCATCGTACTCATTTCTAATCCAAGCTTCATATTCTGGAGTTGGTTCTCTTTTGCCTGTTTTTTTATTTTTAGCAATTTTAGGAACGTTATCATCAAGCATTTTACGTATATCCGTTAAAATTAACTTTTCCATTTTAGCTTCTAAATTTGCAGGATTTTGTTCTATTAAAGCTTCAACGGTCTGTAATACAGCTGCATCGACAAACTCTTGATCTTCTAGTTGAACGTCAAAATCTTTTAAAGCTCTAGCTTTAGTATCTGGAGTAGTAGGCTCTTGTTTTTTGCCTTGCGTATCATCAGCTATATCTCTAACATCTGGATCATCAAGCGAAACATCTTTTCTTTTTGTAGCTAATTTTTTAGCAGCATCTAGTTTAGCAAAACCAATATCAGACATAATACGCTCACCTATAGTTATATCTTCTTTACTATCAGCTTTTCTTTGCGCTTGTGGATCATAACCCATTAATCTGTCACGAGCAGATTCTATAGTAGCTTTTGTTTTTTCAGGGCTCATTTTTAAACCCTTTATATAGTTGTTTATAGCACCACCTGATAAAGCTATTGATTCAAATAAATCGTTAAATTCATTACTTTTTCTAAACTCATCTTGAGTGTATTCAATACCTTGTTCTTTTAATTTATCTTTTAGTTTTTGCTCTATTTCGTTTACAGCACTAACCGCTCCACTTCTTGATATAGATTTTGAAGCTTTTCCACCAACAACTTCTTCGTCAGGTGGTATTTGTAAAGATAAAGTTCTACCTAAAGCTCTGTTTTGAAAACTTCTAATATAAGCTAAAACATCTTCAGCTGTTCTCATATTAAACAACCAAGATTTATTTCCAAAAGCTTTTTTATAAACACCGTTTAAAAAAGACTTTAAGCTTAACATAACGTTTTCGTTGTTTTTAGACACTATACCAGCATTAATAAATTCACCGTATAATGGTTTTAACTCGTCTAATCTTATGCCTCCTTTATTTATATATTGATCTAATCTTTTTCTTGCTGTTTTATATCTTTCTTTTTTAAGATCACCTCTTTGATATAAATTTTCTAAATGATTACTTAATTCTTTTAAAGCTTGTTTGTGTTTTGCTTCAGCTTCTACGCCAGTAATAACACCTGCTTTTATATCTTCTAAATGCTGTAATTCGTGAAGAGCAGAATAAGCTATAAAAGCTCTTTGGTCTCTATTAAGAGCTGGATCTTTAAGATTATTTATAACGTTGTCTTCTATTAATATTATTTGATTTAAGTTTTCTACAACAGTACCTGGAGCACTTTTAAGCTGATTAGAAAGGCTTTCGTACTTATCCATCGTTATATCTCCTTTCTCTACTAAACCTATTAAATGTTTTTGTGCAGCGGCAAAATCTTTAAACTCTAAAGTATCTGCGTTTTCAGTATCTTGAGCTACTTTTAAATAATTTTTATATTGACCAAAATAATAAGCAGATTCAACATCAACATTATCTTTACCTAAAACGCTTTGTAAAGCCTCTAGTCTTCTTTCTTCTGGTTTTTTTCTTAATTGTTCGTTTTCGTTAACTAAAACGTTTATTTTATTTTTTATTTTTTGTAGCCTTTTGTTTTCATAATTTGTTCTTTCGCCAGGTCCTTTAATAGAACCTTGAGACATAGCCTCGCTTTTAAGCTCTCTAATTTTTGCCATGTTTTCAAAAAGCGTACGTATATCGCTATCGTCCATGTTAGCAACATCTGCAAAAGTAGTAAAATCAGCTAAAGCAGCTTCTTTCATTAGTTTCATTATTTCTACTTCGTAATAACGCATTTCTTCTTGTTGAGCAGGTGTTAATGAAGTTGGGTTTCTTTCTAATAAATTATCATAAGAATTTTTTAAATCTATTAGTCTTGCTTGTCTTTCTGCGCTTTCTTTTCTTTCTTTTCTAGTAGTAACTTCACTTCTAACTGAGTTTATAACACTCATACCCATAGAAGGACCTTGAATAGCTAATGATGAAAAAACTACGTTCATAAAAAAATCTGGATCAATACCATCTAAAAGACTCTTGTTTTCTTTTAATACAGCGTTATCAACTAAGTTATGACCTATTTGTGTTAATACTTCTTCTGTTGTTTCAACACCAGTGTTAAAACCATAAAAACCTACGCCTTTAACCACGTTTTTAAAAGTAATAGGACCAGTTGATTTTGCTACTTGAGCTAATCTTTTCATGATATTCATAGTACCTAAACGCTCTGCTACCATTGCAATACCGCCATACGTTATAGAAGAAAAAGCTTTATCTCTTTCAGTTACGTTTAAATCATCTTCGTATTGATCTATTATTTTTAACAACCTTAATCTTTCGCTTTCGTTTTCTATAGTAGACAACTCTTTTCTTAATTTAGGTAATTGTTTAGCAGCGTTTCTTTGTCTTTCTTCTAAAGAAGCTAATTTAGAACCTCCTTCAACAAGACCAAAGCTAGCAGAAATAGCAGTTGCTGCTCTATTAGCAACAGCTTGTTTAACAACACCTTTAGCCGCTGCCGCATATAAACCACCAGCTAATAAAGCACTAGAAATACTAAAAACATTTTCAGAAACAATATTGTTTATAATTTCACCAGACTCTCTAAATGTTAAATCTTTTGCTCTTTGTGGAAGAGGTAGCATAGCTTCTTTTTTAAGCTTTAATAACTCATTATAGCTATATACCGCGTCATAATCAAGTGGATCTCCAACGCCTAACCACTTCATTATTCCAGCGCCTTGCATAGCTGCATCACTTAAAGCTAATTCAAGATTAATCTTAGATCTTTGATCAAAACGATAACGTAAATTAAAAGCTTTCATAGCAATATCAGCATTGTTTGTTTTTTCTACGTTGTCGTGAAACTTATTAATTACAGGTGTTAGCTTATTATATTTTTCTATTAAAGCGTTGTACTCTTTTATTTTTTGTGGAGAAGAGTTTTGATCTACTTTACCTATTTTTTTAAACTCTGACTCTAATTCATCTATTTGTTTTTTTAGACTACTACTTTTTTCTTCTATATAATCAGACATAACTTTACTAGTGTTCTGCCCAGCATATCCTTTCCAGCTTTGTATTATATCAATATTTCTTTCAGGATCTGTAAATAGTGGTAGGTTTTCAGTACCTTGTGTTTTAAGTTTTTTGTCTTTTTCAACAGCATCCTTAAACAATGTAATATATTTTTCATCAACTTCATCACTAGCATCGAATACGCTGTAAAAATCGTTTTGCAAATTTTCTTGCATTTCAGCTCGCAGGTTATCATCATCTAAAGTACTTATATATCTTTGCGCTGCTCTGTTTCTTTCTTCATTAATAGCAACCTCAATATCACCTTGTGATACTAAGTCAAAATTAAAAGTTTCATTATTTTTAAAGTCTTCATAATCACTATACTTTAAACCTCTACCTTTTTCAAAATAAGTTTTTAAATCTTCTTCTTCGCTTGTATTGTATCTCTTTTTAGAAAATATACCAGCCTGTAGTTGTGTAAAGTTACCTTCTCTATCTCTATAATCTTGAAATCCTTTGTATTGAATATTGTCTATGTTAACATATTCGTTTGTTGAAAAATACTTATTACCAACGCTTTGTATAACGTTAGGACTATTTCTAGTAATATTATTCATTATATTATAAACCTCAAACTTAGAGTCAGGTTTAGGTGTTAAAGCCTCTGCATCAGGATTTTGTTGTAAAAAATTTTGTAATGACTGAGGTCTAACAAACACTGTAGAACCATCTCGCAATTTATATTCTGACATGTTATATTATACTATTTAATTTTTCTATTAATGCCGCGTCTTTTACTTCTTTGCCTCCTGGAAAATAATATTTGTTACCTTCTTTTGTAAAATCATTATATCTTAACTTTCCTCTTATTATTGGATTTGTTTGATCTTGTATTTGCGTTTCTGTTAAGGTATTTAAGCCTTCTGGTTTGTTTAAATTTTCACCTTCAAATATTATATCAAAAGCGTTACCACTACCAATTGTACGCTGAAGCTTATCGGTATAGGTTCCTTTTTCAGCGTCTGCTATGTTTCTTTTATAAATCGAAGTAATACCGTTATTTGTTACAGCTTTGTATTGATCTTTACCATCACTATAGAAATAAGGTTGACCATTAGCTAGTGAGTCCATAAATCTATTAACATCGTTTTCAAGCACTTGTTTTTCTTCCATAAATTTTATTTCGCTAATTGATGGTTTTTCTGGCAGTTTATTAGCTGGATTATTTGGCGAGACTTTCCACTCTTGTTGTTGTTTAAATTTTGTTTGTTCTACACCGTTCTGAATTAAATAATCTTTAACATCAGGGCTATTAGGATTTAAAGCTGTTTTTAATTCATTAGTTACACCTTGTTTCCAAACAGCTAATTTACCCGCTTCTTCTTTAGTTAAAGTTTCTTCTGTTTTATCTTTACCAAACTCTCTTTCAATATATTTTTGAGTTCCATCAAAAACAGCTTTTGGAGTTTTAGGATCACCATCGTGATCTATTGTAACTTCAAAAGTAGGGTTGTCTATAAAATTATCAATTATTGTTCTTCCTGAGCTAGCTATACTACCATCTCTATTAAACTCAAGCGTTGAATCAAATAGACTACTCATCAATTCGTTAGGTGACATTTCATTAGTAGTCTTTTTTAGTAAAGTTGTATAAGTAGAGCCATCAGTATTTTCGTCATAATCTCTAGCAAAACCCATTTTAATAGCATCGCCTTGCAGCTGAATAGAAATATTATCATATTTATCAGATTGACTTAATGTTGCTTTTGGCCATTTTTCCATAGGAACCAAATTAGCATCATCGCCGTACTTAGTATATATTCTTCTTAAGTCATTAATATCAGTTTGATCAAGCTTATCTGCTTTTTGATACTTATCAAAAAAACTTGTTACTTTATCTATATTTTCTACAATACCTTTAGGTAAATAAAACTTACCATCTTTTATTTCTATATAATCATCTAAAATACCATCAGCGTAAGCTTGTTGAAAAATAATATCTTCTGGAAGATTAAGACCGCTATAACTAGCGTTTATTTGTCTACCATCAGGATCTGTAATAAAACCTTTGTGTTGTATATCATGTGCATTTTTTTTACTGTTTTGATAAATTGAAGTTTCTTCTTCTAAACTTGATAAACCAATATCTGCTCGTGATATTAAATCTCTACCTTCTTGTGATCTTCCTTTAGCTTCTTCACTTACAGGTAAATTAAATATTCCAACTTTTTTCTTTGTTCCATCGTTGTACATGTTTTGATAGTCTGTAATAGCTTTGTCTAAAGCTGGTATGGTATTATAAGCGTCTTTATTATCTACTTTAAAATCATCTATTTTAATAGAGTTTTTTTCATTCATTTCAAGCTTTTTATTAAAAGCTTTAGAAAATAAGTCTATAGCGATAGTACCAGCAAACTGCAAAAACTTATCCATGTTTCTGTTTTCTGGTTGTGACGGGGCTGTACGAGTTTTACCTATTCTGCTTAAAGCAGCTATATCTACTACTCTACCTGTTGATGTTTTTTTAGCCATAATTTAAATTTTTATTAAACACGAGCAAAAGTTCCAAAAGTTCTTTGAAACCAGCCTCTATTAGCAAGTTTAGATGCTCGTAAACCTTCTAGTTGACCAGCTTCTAAAGCTAATAAACCTTGTGTTTTTTGATATTCTAAGTTTCTAGCGTCAACAGCACCTTGCAGTCTCATTTGTTCAGCAGCAAATCCACCTTGTGCAACTTGCATTTCAGCTTGTCTTTCCATTTGTTGAACTTGAGCAGCGCCTCGTGCTCTTAATATATCAGCTTGTCTTGTTTGTTCTGCTAAACTAGCTGTAACTTGTTGTTGTTGTTTTAATTGTGCATTTGCTATTTGCTGAGCGTTTATCATACCCATTTCTTGCATTTGCTGCAAAGCGTTAGCTTGTTGTTGATTAAAAGCTTCTGTAGCAATATCAGTAGCGGTTCTATCAACACCAACCATATCTTCATATACGTTTTCAAAATCAGTTTGTATATTAGCGTATGGGTTTTCTACATCTTTAAAAATATTATCAGTACTTAAATCTTGAAAGTCACCTTTTAATCTGTCCATTCTACCTTCTGACTCAAGTATTTTATCACGATAACTTCTAGCAGTAGCATATCCTTTTCCTATAGTAGCGCCTACAAGACCTCCAATTAAAGCACCTCCTACGGTTCCTACTGGTCCTGCGATTGTTCCAATTTTAGCTCCTAGTGTACCAGCTGCTGCTGCAGCTCCAACAGATCCTCCAGCAGTTGCTCCAACATATAGGTTTTTAAAGGGTGATTTTTTTAACGCCATTGACTGTCTTTTCTTCATAATAGTTTTTTTATTATAGTTACACTTTTTGTATTTTATTTACTATTTAGCTGTACCATAGAACCTATACTAAACATTTCGGATTTTTTATCAGAGTTATTTACAAATTGTACTTCTGCATGATAACCTAATACGCTAGCTAAATTTACTGTATTATCTTTAGAAAACATATAATAATTATTTCCAGGTGGAATTGCAGACGAACTATTTATTCTTATAGTATATTCATTAAAATTAGATACAAGTATTTCTGATACTGGCCCTATCTCAATAGGACTAGTGCTAGCTCTATCAAAACCCGCTACTTGAGATGTTTGCAAGTAATAAACTATATCACCAACTTGTAAAGAAGTGTTTATTTGTCCTGTAAATTGTAATTCTATCATTTATGATATTTTTAATATGTTATCTATTTTTAAATTAGCTGTAATATTGTTTTCACCCATTGATTTTACAGCTATATTTGCTGTTATTGTAACAGAGTTACTACTACCAATAAAAGTAAGAGTTTCACCTTGTCTAATATTTTGATTGCTACTTAATATTACGTTAGAACCTTCTATTCTTTCAACGTAAGGTTTATTGTTAGAATCTATGGATTTTGCATCTACAAAAGTATTTGCAAAAGTTAGTTTACTACCAACTCTAAGCGTTTGAGGTGAAGAAAGAATAACAGCATTATCAGATTCTAACAATCTTACAATAGTAGGTGCTCCATTTATAGATTGACCAGCTAAATTTTTTCCTTCAACTAAAGTTTGTCCAACAGCTAGATCGTCAATATTGTCATTAAAAGCTATTTTAGTAGTTGATACAAAAGTATTATTAAGAGTTTTTTCTAATGCTTTAGGTTTTATACCAGATATACTACTTACAGGAATAATAGCGCTATCAGAAACGTTAGAAGTAGTTGTTGTTGTTAAAGCATTTAAAGTTGCTTTTAAGTTTCTTAACTCAAAATTAGTATTGTTAAAATTACTTGCCGCCTTTGCTCCAACGCCTGTAAATGTCAATGTTATACCGTCTGAAAAGTTTTGTCCCACACTGATTGTAATTTTTTTATCAGTAGAATCTATAGCAGTAATAGCAGGTGATCCAATTATACTACCAGAACTAACAGCGGTAATAGTATTACCTACAGATAAATTTTCAACATTGTTCAGTGTAACTATTCTTCCACCTGTAGCATCACCAACATCAACAACGCCGTCAACAGTTTTTGTAATTGTAGATTCAAAATCTTCTATTAAAGGCTGTCTTTTTATAACAATTCTTTTATCGTTACTAACTGTATAAGTCCAAGAAAGTGTTTGTTCTACCTCGCCAATAGGAACACTACTAGTTAAAACATCGTCTATAGTAACAAGAGAAGGAGATACATCTACCTCTACGTCTGTTGGGAAAGTAAGAACAGAAGTACTTGTTTCAGAAGAACTAGTAAAAGTAATTTTCTTTTTAGCATATTGATATATTTTCTTTGTTTGACTTATTTTAGATAAAACACCACTTAATTGTAGTTCTGTATCAAAATGAGGTTCTGCTTGTAATCTTACGCTATAAACAACATTACTAGTTGACGTTGGAAACGTTATAGCTTGTTGATATATACCACTACTGTTTAATTTTTCAAAAGAAAGCTTATCAAATGTTGTACTAAATTTATTAGATGAAAAATTATAATACTTAACCGTAGCATCGTCTGTAGTAATAGTTAATGAAAAAGTAGCAAAAGGATCACCAACAATACTTAGTTGTTTAACGCCGCCAGGCTCAGATATATGCTCTTCGTTTATATTAAACTCAGTTATTACATATTCACCGCTTTCACCTCTACCACCTGGTTCTGATTCTGTACCACTACCAGTAATATTAGTGCCTTGCCAGGTTAAATGTCTGCAAAGCATGTTTGGTTCTCTTGTTGGTGTAGCTTGATTATCATAAATAAACTCATGAGTACTTTTATACCACGTAATGTTTGTCCATGTAGAACTAGTACCAGGCACACTACCATCACCTGGTTTAAACTGCGCAAACCAAGGATGCAAGTTTATACTACTAAACGATTGATACAAACAAGGATTTGTTGGGTCACCCGGTATACATCCAACTGGAAAATTATTAAAAGTACCTGGCGTACCTTGGATAGGCTGTGGTCCAGTAGTGTTTGTACCATAAGCGGCATGATATATAGCTCTATTACCAACCATACCATGATTTCTACAGTTGTTAGTCACTTTTTTAAATTGATTACCCGTAATATAAGGAAATGTAAAAACAACACCCGAAGGAAAATTAGCAGATGGACCACACTTGCCATCGTGCGATGGTATTTGGCCTAAATTTTGACCACACCAACCACCATGTGTTTCATCACAAATTACATTCATATGAAATTCATCTGTATTAGGTCCATTCATATGAGCATAACCTTCTGACGCGTTATCAAAATAGTCGCATTTTATTAATATATATGCATAAGAGTTTGTTAACTGGTTTGGATTAAACTTTCCCTGATCTGAATAATCTTCATTTCTATGTCCAAAACTAGGTATAACTATACCATCTCCGTTTGGACTGTTTATAGCTGGTTTTATATTAAGACTAATTGCATTATAAGCTCCTATATAATTTAAAAGCAAAGGTTTATTAGGTGTTGTTATTTGTCCTTTTACCCCAGCATGCATATTGTTGATTGTAGGTAGATAATGAACTTGCCCGTGATGAGTTGGGTAATTTTGATCAGGACCTAAATAATTGGATCTTCTACTATACCCGTATTGTATTATTTTATAGTGTTTACCGTGTTCATGGTGTCCATCTATCATTTCAGGAAGCTTACCGCCATTAGTTGTAAAAAGTACTCTAAGCTTTTGCGAATCACATAACTCTGGAAAACTATTACACTGCATGTCTATTTCATTTCTATAAGAAGAATTTGGTGCAGTTGATTTATGATATTTAACAGTTGGGTGCATAACTTGACAATTATCATATAACCAAGAACCTAGCAATCTTTTTCTTTTATCCCATATTTTTATCAAATAACCATTTCTGTTTTGCGCTTTAAATTGAGCAACGTCTATTATATTACCTTTTGCATCTTGTTTAGATATATTTAAATTAAACCAAGGTAAACCTACAACAGAATCCCAATTTTGGTTTGAACCTAAACTAGTAATTGCCGATGGATCTGGAGGTGTTCCACCAACTGGAACTGCTGGCGTTACTCCACTAGAATGAAAAAATTTTTGCAACCATTGCGCCCATGAAAAGTTTTGAGTTGGCGTCATGCCAGGATTATAACCACCAGCACCTACTGGCGCGTTAGGAGGCACTGTCCAAGTAGTGGTGATTGAATAATCATTACCAACATTATCAAGATAAAGACCACCTGTACCAGTGTGAAATCCAGAACCACTTAAACCAGGTGTATATATAGGTGTTAGTCTAGGTGTCCAGTCTAAATTAACACCACCAACACCATCTCTATAATTATAACAATCCATTTCACTTGGAACGCAAGGGCTTGGCCCACCACCACAATCCCCGTTTTGTAAAGCTGTGTTACAATCTTGTAATGTTTGAAAAGCATTTAAAGGTGGTAAAGTAGAACCAAGAGGAACATCTATACATTGTGTACCGCCAGTAGCACCAGGGCAACGATATTCTCTTTCTATTTCTTCAAGCAAAAACATTCTAACCGGTCTAACGCCGTATACATGGCATCTAGTAGCGTTTGTAGTTAAACCTGTTAATGAATCTACTATTCTAGCCTTTAATTTACCACCTCCAAGACCAAAGTCAGCTGTTGAAGTCCAATATTTATTAGAGTTTGGATATGCAACGCCATTAAAGTTAGCATTTGGACCAAGAAAATTTGTAGCTTGATTGTATTGAGAATTAGGACCAATATTTGTCATCATTAATCTAGCTTCCCTAGCAGAAGGTAAAAACCAGTCTTTATAATCTATAGGACCATCTCCACTTATTGGATCAACGCCTACTGTAGAATAATTAACACATAAATCATGAGCGTTTGTGTGTGTAATAGCTTGAACGTTTTGTGGGCCAGCGCCACTAAAATTAGTAATATAGCTTTGGTTTAAAGTATTATTTCTTCCATCGCCTACGTCAGGTCCAGATGGACTAGTTGTATAAGGAGCTCCGTTAGATCCTATAAAAGCAGCTGTTGGTCCATATGTTGTTATCCATGACTGTGGCATTAAAAGCCAAAATCCTTGTTGCTGAGCTACTATTGGAGGCAAGCCCATACCAGCGTTTTTTAAAGAAGGTATAGGTCTACCAGGTGGTATTGTAGCTTTCATCCAACCAAACTCAGCGGCTCCACTAACTACAGGCACGCCAGGACCTAGAACATTAGGATTTGCTAATACTTGCCAAGACGTAGGAGTAGAACAGCCATAGCCATAACTACCAGAAGGCATTTGCGAAATAGCAAGATCGTGAGGCCCTGCCTCAAAATAAAAACCAGTATTGTTACCAGGCGTTTGCGGTGTTGCAAATATGAAACCACCAGCAGGACCTGGATCACCTATATTATATGACATATTTATTTATTTTATTTTTATTTTGTATTGTAAGTACACATAGTGTTATCACTTTGGCAAACTAAAGGATTATAACCTCCACCATTAACATCAAGATAATAATTAATAGCAGTTGGATCAGTACATCCTTTGTGATAACAACAACAACTTAAATCAGCACCAACACCAACTTGCCCTAAAACTCTAGCTACAGAAAGATAAGCACCAGGCGTTGGAGTACCCATTGTTGATTGACCTGTAACGGGATCTACAAAGAAAAGCTCTGCTTTAGTACCAGCACAATCAGCACAAGTTCTATGAAAAACACTATCTGTAGTTTTAGCGCCATATTTTGGATAACTATTACTACAATCAACACAAGTATCTGGACTTAGCTCTCCTTCAACAAAATAATTAATTCTTTGGTTGTTACCACCATACCATCTTGCTCTTCCTTCTTCTTGTGTGCTACTATACCAATTTGGAGTATCATCTAATCCAAAACCGTTATATTCAAAGTTGAAAGCGTTTGGATCAAGACATCCAGCTTGATAACAACAAGCTGTTTCGTTACCGTTACCAGCACAAAGAGTTGGATCACCTGCACAAGTAGCATCTAGTTGCGAGAAAACACTAACACTATTTACAATATTACTACCATCATAACCAATAACAGGTACGTCTGCTTGCCAAACACCAGATTGTAAAGTATTCGCATTTGAATCATAATTAAAAGCACCAGCAAAAGCTTGTTTGCTATTAAGATCTACTACATATCCTTTGTTAACGCCTTTATGATAACTTAAAGCATAACCAAAACCATCTGAAGTATCTGAAACGTTGCTTGTCGTAACACTAGGAATTGTATGTATATATCGATGTGCAATATCATCTGTACATCCATTAATAGTACTAACACAACAATTTTGATTACTAGTATTAACATCTGTCCAAGGATCACCATCACCTACAGCGCCGGGTATACCCCAGCCAAAGTTACCGCTAGTACAGGCAGTATCTGTATTTCCTGCACTTGGATCTTGACAACCAAATATTATAGGGTAGCAACTACCATCATCTGAGCTAGCAAGTGGGTTGTAATTAAATGCTGGTTGACCAGGTGTTAAAGAACCACTTACATATCCACTACCACCACCACCATAACCTGAGTTTACAGCTGCTTGACTAGCTACGTAAGAACTAGGCATGTTACCATTATCTGTACAACCACTACCTTCATAAGTACAATTAGCATATGTACCGTTACTTGGAGTGTTATTTGGATTATGAGACGACATACCCCAATACTCAATTAAATTAGCTGTTGGATCATAATTTGTAGCGTTCCAACCATCTCTATTATCACTACCATCAATACTAGAAATAGGATCTAATGTTCCATCTTTAGAACAAACATCATAAGTTGTTAATGGTCCTGGATCTGTATATTGCCATAAGTTTGCTGTTTGTGGTCCGTTAGAATACGTTGTACCTCTACAAACCTTTATCATAGTACCTGGGTTATTTGGATCTTCCATTTCACCAGCGTGAAAACCAAGAGCAGGATCAATACAACCAATACAACTCGTATTTTCACACTGAGAAGGATTTCCGTTTTGACAGTTACCAGGATCACCGCTTGGATTACCAGGCGTTACAGCTCCTGGCGCTCCATAATTACAATAACCAGGACTTGTATCTGTACAACAATAAGTAGTGTACTGGCAATTACCATCATCAGCAGTTGCCGTTGGATCATAGTTAACAGCCGTATTATCTATACAACCAAACACAGTTTCAATACAAGTACTTATGTCACTACCAGAAAGCGCGTTTACACTATCATAACAACAATTAGGAGGTACTGTAACAGATCCATTTTCATCTATACCATTAGGATTATTTTGATTACAATCATAACACAAGTTTGGATCATAATTTATATGTAAATAACCACAATCACCACCTCCAGCTCCACAACCACTAATATCAGTACACTTATCACATCCAGTATAATTACCATTACTTGGATCACAAACACCAACCTGCGTGCAACCTATAAAAGAAGGTGGCCCTGTACAAGTTGAATTATTACAATATCCATATATATCAGGTTGCGTGCCTTGATAATGATCACCTTGGCTACAACCTCCGTAACAACAAGTACCATCATCTATTACAGTAGTAATATTAGGATCAAAACCTGAGTTAAGATTACCATAATAATTACCAGCATTTGGATCAGCACACCCGCTAACAGTTGCTCCTGCCATATCACAACAACAGTTGTCACCGTTTTGTCCGTTTATACAGTTAGATTGACCAGCAGGATCATTAACACTACCACACGATGCGTTTGCGTTTGGATCGTAGTTTGTTGCGTTTGAATCCGTACAACCCCAAGTTGAATAGTAACAACAACTAGTATCGCCAGGTGTATAAACACCATTAACATCACAACCTGTAAACCCAGCATTATAATTAGCGGCTGTTGGATCGCTACAACCCACGCAAGTATAATCACAACTTCCATCGTCTATATCAGCATTTGAATCGTAATTACAAGCACCTTGATCTGTACATCCAAGAACAGGATAAACACAACAATTATCTGAAGCGCTTCCAGCTAAAGCCCCACCATCAAAAGCTGTTTGAGTATAACTATTACCAGCGTTAAAATCACTAGGATTACTATTACACCAAGAGTTAGAGCCTCCACCTATTCCTCCACTATAATTTGTAGCAAATTGATCTAAACAACCATAAACATAAGGCAAGCATACGTTGTTAGGATTACTAGTAGCGTTTGGATCGTAATTAAACGCACCTGCATTTGTACAACCATAAAACTCACATGATCCATCGTCACAGGTAGCTGTTGCGTCATAGTTATTAGCAGAAGCGTCGGTGCAACCATAAATACAAACAATACATGATCCATCATCAGTATTAGCGTTTGGATCATAATTTTGAGCATTAGGATCTGTACAACCATAAATAACTTGTGGTGATGATACAGAACTTGGTATACCAAGACCTTGTAAACTTACCTCTGAAGGATCTATATTGTTAATATTAGTAGCTTCACCTTTAATATAATTAAACCACTTGCCTTCTTTTTCTATAAACTCATTAACCATACCATGTTGCTCTGTAGATTTTCCTTTATCTGTAACTATTGAGTTTACAAACCAACCATCTCTTGCTACAAGATTATAATATTCCTGATCATTGTATGTAACACCATTGACAACCGCGGTTGTTATTTGATCTATTTTAGAATCACTACCTTCATAGTTTAATGTGTTAAAAGATTTTACTATTTCAGGATTTCCGTTTAAAACAACGTTAACAGAAGATGAAACTTTATAATTACCATAAAGAGTACTATAAACTTCATAAGGATCATCAGGAAATCCTCTATAGCTTTGCCAAAGCCTACCTTCTCTAAAAGTGTAGTATCTATTATTTAGACTTATACCAAAAAAATCAAGTGGGTAGTTAGAACTAGTATGTAATATAGTTTCATCGTAATCTTTAATTCTTGAAGCCATAGACTTAAAGCTTACCCAACCCTTAGCATCTTCACTAAAAGATACAGTTAAATCTGAAAAAGTAACATTATAATTTTTCTTTTTAGCATCATAACTACCTATAACGTAATTTTTATTAAGACCTTCTTGTCTCATTATTTGTTCATCAGATAAAAAATAATCTGCAAACCAGTTACGCATACCAAACTCATGTATTGGAGTTAAACCGTCTCTTGATAATCTTAGCACAGCACCTCTTTTGGCATCTGTAAAATAAGCTCTATAAGATTCTGAAGTAAAAGACTCTGGGTTTTTAGATATACCATACTCACCAACAAAAGGAACTGCTTGTCCTAGTACGTTTGTAGACGATGTTAGATTTAGATTACCATCAGCGTTAAACAAAGCGTCTTTATTTGCTAAAACTTTTAAAACTTTATTTTCACAAAGAGTTATTAAATCAGTATCTCTAGTGTGTAGTTTTTGTATACTACCATAGCTAGGATTTAATTCTTTAACGTTACCTTCACCTATTATAAATTGATTTAAGTTATTTATACCAGACATTGAGTTGTATATACCTGAAAATATTAAACCATTTTTTCTTCTTTCTTCTTTATATCTACCTTCAATTACAGTTGTAGATACTTTAGGCCCATTATCTACTGTTACAGCGTTAAAATCATCACGTATTCTGTCAGATTCAACACCTATGTCATCACCAAAAACATAACAATTAAACCAATTTAAAGAAACTAAATTACTATGAAAATCTCCTTGTATACTAACCGAAGAATCGATAGTATAACCAGTATCATCAATATCATTTGCAACAATTACTTCTATTTTAGCACCTTTAAAAATTATATCTAATATAGTACCTTCTTCTAATCTTATTTCACCATCAACATTAGCTGTATTACCTAGATTAATATTTAAGTCAAAATCTACACTTTGTACTATAGCGTCTTCTTCAAACTCTGTATTTAAATTGTTTCTAGCAAGCCAAGTGTCTCCACTAGCATCTTCTACATTGCTATAATAATCAGGATTTGATTTTGATACCCTAACAATAGCACCGTTTCTTATTGGTTGAGCTGTTGAGTTAATTATACTTACAGGATATGAACCACTAGCTTCATAGTAAAGATCTATATCAGTATCTTGTTTAGGTTCTGTTTCCCATATTACAGGGCTGTCAGCTATTACTTTTTCGCTGTCACCTATTGAATATTGATCTTCTAAAATTTTTATAAAAGTACCACCTCCAACACTTTGAGCGCCTTCATGGTCTTTATCTGTTGAGTGTGCTGACGCAGTGTCAGACTCAGTAGCCCAAGGATATGTAGCACCACCTGTACATTCTTCACTAGGACAAGTTTCTATAGTGCCATCATCTCTTTCTATTTGAACATCTTTTAAAGTGTATAAAGGATTATAACCACTAGTATTATAAACTGGATTACCAAAATGCTTGTCAAAAGTTATATTCCAACCTACTCGAAGTGCATAAGGATTATTAGGTGTAGCTTGTGAACTTCCACTTATATCTTTTGCGTGACCTATTATAGAAAATGGTCCTTCAACCTTTGTTATAGTACGTATTTGAGGGCCACCATCTTCTCCTGTTTGATCGTCAGAAAATTTAACTTTAGTACCTACTCTTAATCTTTCGATAAAGTCTTTTTGCTCTGGATAATTATCAAGATTAAATTCACTTGCCGAAGGTATTGCCCCGTTATAACCATCTGCATCTATAACTTGCGTAAAAGCAATACTTATTTTTCTCGGTGTTGGGTCTTCATTAAGACGCATACCTTTTCTTCTATTCAACTGGTAATTATTACCAGCATTATATGGAATTGTTATACCACCACCTACATGACTTTCGTCCTGAGTGTTTCCAGCACCATACGGAGCAAAAGAACCTGTTGTAGTATTAAAGAAAAAATAAGTTCTATCTATATACCAAAATCCACCCTCAACCTCAGGGTAATTATTTGCTATAGGCGAATAATTACCACCATCATATTCATGAGTACCGATATAATGCCTTAGTATATTCATTGCTCTTTCAGCGTTTCCAGCAGGTGTGTAAAACTTTCTATTATAAAAACCTCCAGCTATATTTGTATTACCACATTGTGGTATCAAAGCTTCTAGCTCATTACCACTTCCATTTACTGGATCATAATCGACGCCAGCTGCAGTTCTTATTCTACTTCCTGGAACAGAATCTACACTACCATAAAGCTCATAATTTCCGTTAAAATCATTTTCATCACCACTATAATCTTTTCCAGCATATCTAGTAGTTTTACTAGTTGTTTTCATTCTTTCTAACTGTTTACCTTCTCCAGAGTGTAGATAGTACAAACGTTTTGAATCTACTTCAATCCAGTTTGTTTCAGGTGTAGTAATAACTTTGTTATCTACAATAGCATCTCTTTCTATTTTAACAAAAAACCTACCATCAAACCAAGACTTGTGTTCTTCTTTTTCTCTTCTAAACACTATTTTTGTTTCGTTAAAAGTTTGAACAACACCTCCAGCGCCTAAAACATAAGAAAATTCTATATCTTCTTCAAAAGGTTTTTCCATTGTAAACTCAAAACCTAAAGAGTCGCTACTGTTAAATATTTTATCTATTCTATACCACTGTGATCTTCCATTATATTGAGTTTCACTTTCATTTATTATTTTTAAACTAATTTGAACTTCTTCTTGACCAATGGTTAAAGGATCACTACTAGCAAGATCTTTTTCTGCTCTTTTTTGTTTAAATATAGCTATTAATTCTGTTAACTCGTTATGTCTATCTCCAGTTATTTCAAATATTTTAGAATCTTTAACAGGAATATTGGCATTGGCATTAAATAAACCAGTTTGACTAAACAAACTACCAGACACATCGTCGTAGGCTACTGTATCAAGAGCCGAAGCTTGTTGTTTTATAAAATCAGGAGCTTCATTTTTAACAGATAATATTTTATATCTAGCTTTTTCTTTTACAAAAGCACCATGAGCATCCTTTTTAAGTATTAAATAAGTTTCTTCATCAACCTTAGCTCTATCTGATGAAGGAAAAGAAAGCCAAACGTTACCGTCTTCAGCATCAAAAACTCTATCCATAGCTAAGTTATAGTACTCGCTAGAAGTTTCTTTTATAAAATATTTAAAACTTGTAGCCCAATCAGGAGCATCGTTTAAAGGTTTAACTGTTAACCTATGTTGTTTTTTAGCAATGTCTTTACTAGTTTTTATCACACCGCTTTCACCTGTTAACACTGGTGTTTGTCTACCATAATCATCTTCATAAACAATACCAACTTGATAAGTTCTAAGAGATTTTATTGAAGGTAGAGAATCAAAATAATTTCCTCTTGGTAATTGAAAATCTTGTTTTTCATAATCTTCTATGTTTACTTCAAAGCTACCTTTATAAGGTACGCTACTATCAGAGCCAGAATATAAATCGTAGTTTTGTAAATAATTACCATATACTAATCTATTAGCAACTACTTCTTGACTAAGCGCTGCTCTTGGCACATTATCCCAATGCCTTTGTGTTTGGTTTTCTGGTATTGCTTTAGATATAGTGTCACTAGTTATTTTATATGTACCTTTAAAACCAGAGTCTTCATCAGTGCTAATATTTGTTGTAAAACTATTATAATTATACTGAGAGTTCCAATAATTATAAGCTTGACCAGGTATAAAAGGATCATTTTTTGATATTGTATCAACAACATATATAACAGGTGATCCTGCTTCTCTATATAATATATCAACAGAAACAACATCATCTGGTATGTCTTGAGCTATAAACTGCTCTACATGAGCAGCATATAAAGTATTGACCATACCTAAGTTAAAACCTTTTGTAGGATGATAACTAAAACTACCTGGCGAGAAAGCTATTTGGGAAAATGGAGAAAAAGGTGAGTATTCACCGTCAGAATATTTCCATCTAGTTGCAAAGCGTGGAAACTTTTTTTCAAATATTAAATCTGGATCTGCTAAGTTTGTGACAGTATAAGCAGAACTATACAGATTACCTTTTTTAGTAATTACCTTACACTCAATTGGAGTACGCAAATTTATACTACTAGTATCTCCTATACTCTTTATTAAAAGCTCTATATCGTGATCAAACTTAATACCTTTACTCCACTTATCTTCTAAATCATGATCAGATCCATCAGGTATTCTTTCTACGGCTTTTAAATATAAAGTATCGCCTACGTTGTAATAGTCATGTAGTACATTGCCATAAAATTTACCTATTAAATTTTTAACATTTATTGTTACAGTACTACCAACCCCAACACTTGCCGCGTGAAAAGTATCAGGATATGGTTGTCCACAGTAAAGCTTTATAGAAGTAGAACCACTACTTTCTAATCTTAGCACAGGTGGTACTTTAGGTCCTTTTTTTATTACTGTTATATTTTCTTCTGCAATATTTATCCCAGAGTTAAAATCAATACCTCTTTCTGGAACTATTAATCTAGTGTTTACGTTACCACCATCAGAAGTTCCTTCTATAGACCTTGGTATATTTATTCTTTTTGGTTCTGTAAAATTATCAGTCCAAAACAACATATCATCTACAATATTAATACCAGTTATTAATCTCGTTTTATCGTATTGTAAAACACCTAAACTAACATCAACAAAAACAGGTATTAAATCATTAGTAACATTATTGTAACTAATAATCATATCTTTTTGATCAGAAGCTAATAACAAATAAAAAGTATTATTTTTATCATCTGCAATACCACCAACACAAACAGCATCACCTGGAATAGTATTAATAGATGGGTTATTACCTCTTATTCTAAAATTTCTTTTTATATTTTGCAATGAACCTACATCAGACTCTTCAGATGTAGAAACCTGTATATTCCAAGCATCTCTATATTGACCGTTAGGAACTAACCTTTCATCAAGGTCTTTGTTCATCTTACCACCGGTAAAATTATTTTTTAACTCTGGCATTTAATTAATGTTTTATTTGTTTTGATTTACCTCTAAATATTTGAGTTATTTCTTCTAATTTTATGTTTGATAATCTAAGTTTTGCTTTTCTAGTTTCTGCAAATCTTTCTTTTTTATATCTTCTAACTACATATTCTGGAACGTTTTGTCTTGTCGATAATATTGCGTATGCTATACACTTGTACATCGCTTCTTCGGCAAACTTATGTACTTTCATTTCTTCTTCTGTACCAAGACTATCACTTATATAATCTAATATCACAGTTTTTCCAGATAAGTTAGAACTAAAATGTATTTTTCCTAAATCACAATCTATATAATAAGAACCATTTACTTGAGCATGCTGCGGGTCTAAACCAAATCTTCTACCTTCATTTGGCCAGTATATATCATTTTGATAATCTTGATAATCATTAATATTATTTTCAGAAGGCTTATGTGATTTATAGTTTTTCCAAGTATTAGATGTTTCTTCATCACCAACTCTAGCTATAGATATATTATCTATAACAACATTTAAATCGAGCGCTGATGTGTTGTCAGTTGTACACTCAAGATAAACAGAACTAGGTACATAACCAGTTGCATTATTAACAATGCTATAGTTTGCGTTCAATCCATCTGCAGTAATTGTTTCTGTATAAGTACCATTAGCGCTTCTTGTAGTTGTAAGTGTTGGAATACCATTTTCATCTACTATAACAAAATTATAACTTCCAGTTGCATAGCTACTTATAGTATACGTTATAGTGTATTTTTCTCCATGTATTATATCAACTGAATCTTGTCTAAAAGCTTGAGATTCTGGTAGAGCATATCCTTTTATACTATTGTCTTCATAATACCAACCAGACAAATTAAGACCAGCTGCTGAAAGCGCAAGACCACTTCCCACAGGGGTTGGTGCTGATTGAGCTTGACCATCAAACCCTACGTTTAAATTCCAAGCGCCTGACCCGCCTTGAAAACTTCCGTTTTTTATTAAGTTTCCAGAAGGTAATAAGCTTTCAATGTTATTACTATAATCAGTGTCTTTACCAAATAAAAAATCACTGTTAGCATCTGTTTGATATTTTTTAGGATTTGAAGTTTTGCTTAAAGCAGGATATAGTACATGTTTTATACCAGAGCTGTCTACAGAAGATATTTTAGTATAATTAACATAATCCTGAGGTAATGGCATTGTTAAGCTTGGTTGTACTTCTGTTTCTATTGACTTGCAAGATTTAAAAACATCAAAACTTAATTCTTGCAAAGCTCTCTGTGCGTGATAAGCTACATCTATTCTTTTTATTTTAGATATTAATTTATCTTCACCGACGTAAGCAACTATAAATTGATTTACAATATCTTTTAGTGAAGTAAATTGATAACCACCAAAATCTTCATTGTTATAGTACTCTTGTTGAGTTTGATTTATTAACGCCATTTATTATCTTTTTTGTTGTATAACTTTTTTCTGTTCTTCTGCTGTAGAAGCTTGATAAACATTTACACCTGTATCGGCTAACGTTATTCCTGCTAAAGCTAATATTCTATATACAAGATTAGATTCTTCTGAATCATGTAGCTCAAAGTCTACACTAGCATTCATATTGTACAAGGCTTTACCACTAACAACAACATAAGCCCAATTAACAGTTTGAGGTCTTTGCACATAACTACATCTTATATTACTAGAATTTGCTATTAAATCATTAAAAGGATATATATCTATGGTTTTTCTAGGTAAACTATTTATAGTTCTTTTAACCGTTACATATACAGGGTTAGACAGTGTTGGAGAAGTTAAGGGCGAACTACTCATATTAACGTATTCGTTTTCATTAACTGGTTCTATTTCAGTAGAAACCCCACCTAAAACATGAGTTACAGTACCTACTTTGTAAGCGTCTTGTGGTATTACAAAAAAATCACCATTACCTTGAGCTAAGTTAACATTTGTAGTAAGCATGTTTACTTTTTCGTGTATAAACTCTAGTATGTCACCGTACTCAGTATCATTACCTGATACTCTACTAGATTGACTTGTATCGTAAAAGTATTGATTTAATATTTCTAGTTGAGCTTGATTAGCGTATAAATTAAATTCCTGAGGTGTTATATAACCTCTTTGTTCTTTATTAGCTAGCGCTAAAACTCTTTGATATACTGTGTTTATACTTATAGCCATATTATTTATCGTAATTATAAGGGAATAATCTATTTAAAGTTTCTTTTCTTTTACCACAGCCACAATCTTTACCTACAGCTTTACTAACCGTGTCTACAACTTTTTTAATCCCTGTTGCTTTTGTTATTTTTTCTATTGTGTCGCCTAAACCTTTTGATTTTTTATTTTCCATATAATTTTGTTTTGTATTACGATCGCCCCGTAGGGCGACCGCTCTACAGTTTGATTATTTTAATCGTTTTTCTATATTTGCATATATCTCCATACCTTCATCAGTTTTAAACCAATGCGCCAGAGCAGTGTATGGATGCTCGTCAAATGGTACTGTCATTACAGGTCTATCGTTAGATCCCCATAAAAACTTTCTTTGATCTTGAGATAATTTAATAATACCAAGCTCAACAGCTTTTATACCAAAATTTCTAAGTTGAACGTTATCATCAGCAGCTAATTCTAAGAACAAAGCAGGATTATTACGAGCAAATACTAGTAAATCTCTTTTAAGCTCCTTAGAACTCATCTTAGATACTTCAGAACCTTTTTCTACACGCATAATAGCTTCTGCTAAATCAATATCTATTTCTCTAGCTATGACTATTGCATCTGCTTCAAGTTCTAATATCTCTATATCATCTGCAGCTTCTTGTATCGGATTATACTCGTAAAACAATTTATTTTTATGTGGATGATATAAAGATAAAAGTTTTTGTAAAACTGTTTTTTCTTTTGGAACAAATAAACTACCATCTCTAAATATTATGTGAGCTAATCTTTGATCACCTTTCATTTCATCTACAAATACTGTTTTTTGATTTTCACAATATTTTAACTCCCTTTCATAACCTTTTTTTTCATCGAAAAAATATATTCCAGAACTTTTCATACTATAAGATATAGGTTTTTTGTTACCTACTAAATAATAAATTCTGTCTTTTATTTCCCATTCAGGTTTTTTAGTTTCAACTTTTTTAGGTTTTGGTGTTTCAACAACTGGTGTTTCAACAACAGGCACCTCTACCTCTGTGTTTTTTGTTTTTTTTGCCATAATATAATATATAATAAAATTAATAAAATAAAAAGCCGAGGCCGAAGCCCCGGTCTTTTAAAAGTGATTATTTTAATAACATAAAGTTATTAGCACCTTGAGTAATTAAACATCTTTCAGTTAACATATGCACTTGCATTGCGTCTAACGCAGTAGTAGCAGCACCAACAGAACCAGTAACCCAAGTTTTCATTCTTCGGTCATCAGTTTGTGAAGCTCTAAATCTTACGTGTAAGAAAGGTCTTTTCATACTAGCTCCTACAGTTTGGTCATAAACTGAAGAAGTACCAGCAGGAATTAAGACACCTCTAATTGCATTAGCAGCGTTAGCATCGTTAATACTTCCTCTAGTAGCTTTGTCATTTAGGTATCTAAAATCAGATTTGTAGAAGTCATAAGAACCTCTTCTGAAACCAGAAAAACCTAAATTTAACGCCATATCTTCAGAGTTGTTAAATACTCCGTAAGAAGTACCACCAGCTCCGTAAGAGTTCATTGAAGCTAACATATCATCAATAGCTAAACTAGTTGATCTGTTAACAAACATCATATACTCTTCAATAGCTCCTTGCTTGTCAAACTCAGCAAGTATTGCATCAAACTCAGCTAAATCAGTAGCAGCATTAACACCAGTAACACCAGTAGTAATATTACCTCTTGACTCAATAGCAGCGAATAAACCTTCAGTACCAAACGTATTACCAGCACCATTAATTAAAGTATCAGCAGAACCAGCAGTATCACCGTTAACACTTTCTAACATTGACATTTCAATGTAGTCAGCAAAACGAGCTCTTGTGTCAGCTTCAGCTTTTAAATACCATAAGTAACCTGATTGTCCAGTTTCAGAAGAAATTTCTACCCAACCAATTCTTGACGCATCAGAACCTGATACTTCGTAGTAATCTTTCATAATAATAGGTTTATTAGAAAAAGATTTGAAAGTAGGTTCGTTAGCACCTCTTTGATTAGTATCAGCTGCAGAAGCATCGTGATAATTAGTACCTTTACCAAATTCAGAACCATAAACTAATATAGTAGTAGTTTGGTTAGTGTTCAAAGCGGTAATAGTAGAGTTGTCATAAGTAGCTACAGTAATATCGTCTGTAGATACAGCTGTAACAAGACATTTAGTAACACCATTAGCATCAGCTAAAATAACAGTATCGTTAACTCTAATACCGTGTCTAACTTCTCCAGTATGTCCATTAGAAATACCTGAGTTATCAGAATCAGCACCGTCAATATCAGCTTGAACTAAAAATGATGTTGAATCAGTCATTTTACCTTTGTAAGAAAGGTGTAATCTACCTTGTTCAGACCATACTACTTGATCAGCAGTCATAGCCTCTTCTGCACCAACTTGAGCAAGGAAACCAGAAATTGTACGAGGTCCAAAAACCTCAGCTTCTTTTTCCATCAAGTCTGGCAGGTATTGCTGTGCCCAACCTTCATTGGCTGTACCAGCAAGGTCTAAGTAGTTTGAAGCTAGCGCTTGCTGTCTTTGAGCAGGCACGCTATTCAACAAACCACCAGGATTTGAAATTGCCATAATTTTGTAATTTTAAATTGTTATTTATTGTTTTTAATTTTAAACTTAAAATCAGAAGAATTATTACCTAATACTTTTACTTTCATACCTCCAACATTAATCTCTCCGTGAGCTTGTCTTGGATTCATATCAATATTTTTAGCTTTAGCAACGCTTGCTTTCATAGCATCAGCTTTACCTTGTTCGTAAAAGTGTTTTGCAATAGCATCAGCATTCATAGCTGTAAAAAGTGATTTATGATAACCTTTAGCGTCTGATAATGTAGCGTTTTTATCTAAAAACTTTTTAGTAAAATTGCTTATATCGCTTTGTGCTGTCTTAACTTCTTCAGCATTGTTTACATTAAATCTAAATTTTTTATCACCGACGTTATATTCAAAACCTTTGAACTTATCGTTAAAAACTTTATTAGTCTTTAATTTAAAAACTTCAGATTGTGTTTTTGCTATTTTTTTATTTTCTTCCGACTCTTTGTTATATCTATTAAAAAAATCCCAAGCTTTTTGTTGTTCAGGCGTAAGCTTTGAACCAGCTTTGATTTCTTCATAGTATCTGGACTTTTGCCCGTCCAAGTGGCTTCTAGCGCTGGCAACTTGCTCTTTAAACGCTAGTTTTTTTCTTTTTATTTCTCTATCAGAATCTTCTTCTTCGTCTACTTTAAAAGTATCTTCCATTAAGAAATTTATTTCATCGTTAGTTAAATGTGGTTTTGTTTGTTTATAATATTCAAACACAACATCGCTATCATTTAACTTACTATAATCTTGATTAAGTTTTACGTAATCATTTATATCACCACCAGTTTCTTCCATAAAGTCAACTAACTTTTGAATATTTTCTGGTATTGGTTTACCAGTAGCTTCTGCTTCTGCAATAGCTTCTTCAACTTTTTCTTCTACTTCCGCTACTTCTTCTTCAGTTGAATCTTCAGTCACTTCTTCTAATACTGTTGTTTCTTCTTGTGCTTCAGCTTCCGGTTGTATTTCTTTTTGTTCTTGTGTGGACTCGGCATTTTCAGGCTCTGTAACCACTCCGCTGTCGTCAGCGTTATCTTCTTTAGTTTCATTTTCTTCTGGTTTAATTGGTTTATCTAAATTTACTTTTATAACGTTATCATCTTGTTTTGATTTTTTAACTTTAACTTTAGTAACGTTTTCTTGTGTAGTTTCTTCAACTACGTTTTCATTTTTTTCTTCCATAATATAATATAATAATAATTAATAATTTTATCTAGGATCAAACACGCCTAAATCAAAACCACTTCCTAGTATATCATTACCTGCTGACTCAAAGTTTTTAGGTGGTTTATCAGCTTTTCTTTGATCAATCATTTCGCTTTGTTGCGTTGCTTGAATCCTTGTTCTTTCATCTTTACGATCTTCTTTTTCTTTCTCTACAGATTTTTTTGATTTAGCTTCTACATCTTTTAACTGCATGTTATATTGAAACTCTAAAGCCATTAACTCTTTTTTATAAGCTACTTCTTGTTCCATTTTTTGAGCTTCTATTTGAGCTTTTGCTTGCTCTAGCATAACTTCGTTTTCAGAAATTATTTTACTTTTTTGAACATCAAGTTGAGCTTTAGCTTGAGCAGCCTGCGTATTAGACTGTGTTTGTGCCTGTATGTTTTCTAACTGCATCTGCCTGTCTCGCTCTTGTTTTTTCTTTCTACGTAGTTTTAATATTTTGTTTGCTAGTTTTACATTGTTTATTTCTCTAACATCGATAGCATCTTCTAACTCTATACTTTGTTTTGATAAAGCTTGTTGTATATTATTTTCTAGTAACATTTTTTCTTCTTCATCTGGTTGTAATTGTATAAATATACCAAAATCGTATAAGTATAAACTAGATATTTCTTCTAACGTAGCAACGTTATGAACACCTATAGCTTGAACAAAAGCGTCTGCTGTTGGTGAATATTCTAATATATCAGAAATTCTAAGGGACAAACACTCTGCTGTTTCAGCCGTTAAAAATAAACCAGCTTGCAGTATATGTCTTGTTGCTGTGTTACTATTAGCAGCAGCTAATTTTTGCACACCAACTAAAGCGTTTTTATCTGGCATACTACCATCTCTAGCTTCGTTAAGCCCGGTAGTATCTCTAATCATTTGTAAATAATAATTATAATTAGCTATAAGAGCTTGCATTTTATTACCACCACTACCACTAGTTATTTCTTGTATTGGTACTTTGCCAGGGTTTAAATCACCATCTTGCGTGAACGATCTACCGATAACACTACCTGTTTGGAAAAACATATTTAAAGCTTCTTGCGGATTATAGTTTGTACCGTTACCTAAATCTATTTCAGCTAAACCATCAGCATCTAAATAAACACCATCTGGTACCATGCGCGACATTACTTGCTGTAGCTTTAAATGCGTAAGCTGTATCATATCAGCAAAACCAGTTATTCTACCAACTAAAGATTCTATTTTACCTTCGTATATACGTGGAGCTACTATACTATAGTTCATTTTAACTTTAGTGTAATCACTTTTAGGTCTAAGCATGTTTCTTGCCATCTCCCATTTTAAAAGTTTATTAGTACCTAGTATTATAGCGCCATCATATAAAACTTCTATAGACCTTTGTAATTTAGCGTATTGACCTTCTTTATTTTCAGGTGGATTAAATTGATCGTCTTTTTGAATTATTTTATCAGCACCAGTACCAGTTTCTTTAACCTTATAAACTTCGTTCATATAAGTTTTATAATTAAAATATAAAACTTGTATTGTGTTAGTATCTTCTTTGTCTCTAGTATAATTATTGTTATAATTAGATCTGTAAAAAGATTTATTTTTCATTATCTCATCAAGATCTTCGTGCTCTAAAAAAGGAAACTCTTTTGCTAGTTCATTAACAGGTATATGTTTTACTTCACCAACATAATATATATCTTCAAAATAGGGTGAATCTGTATATGAATAAACAAGGTTTGCTGGATCTACATACTCAACAATAGCACCTTCTGAAGTATTAAAACTAGTTTTAACAGCACCAATACCTAGAACTGTTAAATCATAATAAAAACGTTTTTTAATTAATTCATAGTTACTACCTTCTAACAACATGTTAATACCTTGCTCTTGAGCTAATTCGATAGCTTGCTTATATGATAGTTGCATGTGTAATGCTAACTCTTCTTCTGACTCGGGTAATTTAGAAGGATCGTTTTCATATAAATCAACACCAAACTTTTCTTTTGCAGAATCATTAAAGTCTCTAGTGTTCATGTCTTTTAACAAAGACTCCATATAAGCTGTTCTTTGATAAGCTCCATATTGATCTTGAGAAAAAGCTGTTACATCATAAGTTCTTTCAGCTATACCATTTACAACTATATCTACAAACTTAGGTATAATAGGAACAGGCGTCCAATCTAAATTTAAATAAGATAAATCACCGTTAATAGATAATTCATCTTTATATTTTTGTATTGACTGCTCACCTCTTGCATACAATCTTAATCTATGAAAGTCATTACGACTATTCATATATCTATTTAAGTTTCTATCATTATTAAACCACTCTGCCTCTATAGCTTTAGCGACTTTTAAACCATAGTCATAACTTAACTTTTCAGCATCACTTACAACTTGACTAGGAAAATAACTTTTATTAGAATATCCCATATTTATTCTTTGATTATTTGAGACATATTTCCATTGTTTGAAAACTTAGAAATATGTATATTTAATTTTGGTTTTTCAATTTTAACGTTTGGCGCATACAAATGTCTATTACAAGCCATTATAGCTAATCCACTACTTATCGTAGCATCAAACTTTGTTCTTTTATTTATGTCAAACTTAGCCCAATCGTTTAATAATTTATTAAAATAAAGATCTCCATAGCTTCCATCTTGTTTCATACCTACGTGATCTTGTATATACATTTCAATAGCAGCTGCATGAGCTTGTTTTATATCTTCACTAGAGTTTGGTATACCACCTATTTCTTTTTCAGCAACAGATAACTTGTTCCAAACTTTATCTGGTCTGTTCATACTAAAACCTCTGTAGCCTCTACGTCTTAAATAGTATAATAATCTAGGTTTATTATTTTCTGCTAGTATTGGCATACCATAAAATACTAATGCCATTAATACATCTTCAAAAAATATTTCAGCCGTAGGTGGTCTTGATAAGTATTCTAAAAAGAAGCTGTTAGCAGGAGCGTCCTCCATGCTGAACTTAGTTAGTCCGTGAAGTGCTCCTTTTGAACCTTCACCATCTACGGTCCCGGATATATCATATGAGTCACAACCAAAAGCGCCCATGTGTTCATTGCCAGGGTATTTAATACCGTTCTTAATTACCACTCTATTTTGTAGTTGTTGTTTAGGTGTCCAGCTAATTTTAAATCTACCTTTTGGATCTGGATAAAATATAACACTAGTATCTTTAATACCATTAACCCAAGCAAAGTTACCTTGTGTTACACCTAAGCTACTACTTAGTTCTTCATTGTAATCTATTTGTTCATATATTTTTACTAAGTTAAATATACTGTTTTTTGTTTCATCTCTAAATGCATGTTCTTCAGTACGTGGAAACTGGCGGTAAAATTCATTTAAAGCATCTTGATCATCTTTTAAACCATCAGCTTCATTTTGCCAGTTATCTATTACACCTACGTCTATTAGTTCACCGTCTGGGGCGAAGACATCTGTGTCAGGTGTAGTAAATACTGGAACTCCGTACTCATCAATAAATCCTTCGTAGTTCCATTCCATTGGGATAAACAAAGAGTATAAACCAGACTTTGTTTGGCCATTTCTATTTCTCTTAGTGACATCGGATGCGTTATATAGTTTTTTAAAATTGTCTCCACCTTTATCTAATGAGTTTGAAGTCGAGCCCATCATACATTTACCTACTATTCTACTACCTAATCGTAAACATGTTTTAGTTACTCGCCAGTTATTTAATATGTTATCAGGTCTTTCCCACTTACCGCTTTCATCGTGTACTAGCAAGTTTAACTTTTCACCGTCATAACTATTATCACCTGTGTTTTTCCAGTCAATAGTTGTATCTAAACCTTCTAAGTGTTCAACTTGTTCGTTAGCTGTTATCTTTTTTCTCGTAAATTTACTGGCTGGTACTCTATACGCAAGCTCTGATTTTGGCCTGTCCATACCATCTTGTATTGGTTTAAAGAAAAACGGGTAGTTAATACTAATTGGTACTACTTTATCTGTAAACATTTTTTTAGCATCAGCACCTGTTTTAGATAATATACCAAATCTACTATCACTCGCCAATGTAGCTAAATTAACTGTTTCAGCAGATGACATAAAGCTAAAACCGCTACGACGATTTTTAAGATAACACATACCATAACATCGTTTGTCTGCTTTACAAGCTTCCCAGAATATATAAAATAATCTATTAGCCTCTCTAAAGTCTGGCGCACCTACATCTATTTTACTCCATTGTAAATACATGTAGTGCGCGCCTGTTATGTATGTTGGCTTGTTGTTATTTATAAACCAAAAGCCTTCGTCTCTACGTTTAAACTCTTCGTCTATATAATCAAACCATTTGTCTTTTTGCTCTTCTGGATATGCTCTCCAGTCAAATATATTTTTAAGCCTTGATAATTCTTTTGGTTGTTCTTGTTTTACCCACTTATTTAGCTTATGTGCTTGCAATTGCACTGGTCGTTTTGGCAACGCAATTCGCAAATTTTGTATCTCAAGTATTTCACCGATTCTACCAGTTTTTGATATAACGATAATATCGTGTTCTTTATTATATCCATATTTCCATTTTTTAGATTTATTAAGTCTACTAATTGTAGTTTTTTTTACAGGCTCTATAACCTTAACTAAACTTTGCTCGTACATTACTTAGATCTACCTTCTGCGAATCCTTTAAAGACTTTTTCCTTTCTCTCTTCAGGTGCTTTGCCCTCAAGCAAGTTTTCTTCTTCTTGTATTCTGTTAAGTATTTCAAACGCGTCAAATATAGCTAGTTTTTTAGTAGCTGCAGCGTTTTTTAGTCTATCAGCAGAAACATCATCTTCTGTATTAGTAATAATTTTTTCTCTAGCTACATTGATAAGTTCTTCAACCGCTCTGTGCCCAGCTTGGATTATAAGTTTCTTCGTTTCCTTGATATTCATATTTAATTGTAATAAATTTAGATAAAACTCTATATAATTTTTGTCCGTCTATTACGAACTCATATTCGCTGTTAGGTCTAAAACCAACTAAATCACCTTTGTTAAAACCTTTATCAGCGTATTCTATTACACCCATTAATGGTTGTTCTTGATCAATGTTAAACTTATCAAAACTTTTTATTGGTTTTACAAAACAATAACCAGGCATTGGTTTCCACTGTTTATCGTAATAAGCAAATATTTGATCTTGTGATATAATATAAGTATCTTTTTTAAAATAGTTTCTGCTATTTTTCTCTATACCTTTCATGTTGTGCCATCTGCGAAAAACATTATGATGCACTATTATTTTGCTACCAGATTTTATATTGCTGTAGTTAATCAAAGGCATAGATATAACTTCTGCTTCACGGTTAATATACTGATGATTAAATATTTCAGTGTTAAGTATTAAATCTTTATCACCAACTTTTTTACTATTATTATATCTACCACCTTTTGGTTTTACAACGTAGTTGTAAACGCTTCTCATTAGTACTCTAGATTATATTCTACAGACACAGCCATGTTTTTATTAAAGTCTTTCCAAGGTAATACATTTTTATTTTTTCTAATATAAATAGAATACTTATCTTCTTCTTCTAATATATCACAAATAGTATGACCGCCGTAAACTTCTTGACCAACTGCATAGTGCATGGCGTCGTTTTTATAGTCTTTACCTATACTAATCTTTCTTATCAGCTTCGCCATTTTCTGGATAGTTTATTGTTCCGTCTTCAATATTAATATCAAATGTACCATAATCTTTTTCAAACTCACTTTGTAATATAGTTATTTGATCGTTAATACCAGCTATGTTATGAAGAGCGTTGTGTTTTCTTGATTCCATAATACCAACTTCCATTTGAAGCTTGTTTACGCTACTTATTAAACCTTGAACTTTTTTTAACTGCTCGTCAGTAATTTTTTCAGGTTTAACGCCTTTTAATTCTTTAATTTTTTTACTTGTGTTTTTTGCCATTTTATTTAATTTAATTGTTAATATTTATCCTACACTAACTAAGTAGTTATATAGCTCATTTCTTTCAGAAGTACTAAGCGAGTCGTTACAAACAACAACTTCATACCAGTTAGATTTATTTGTAGGTTTACCCATACCGTTTAAACCTATCGCTGTAGACGTAGCTACATTTAAACTATCACCATCAGCAGCTGTACCAGCAACATTATCTTTGTAGATGGCAAGATCACCATTAGAAGCTCTTTCAAACCCTACAACAAAATCTACACCAATTCCTATTTCGTTAATAGTAAAATCATGTCTAGTACCTATTTTTATACGACCTTGAGTAGTGTTAAATAATTTTAAGAAATCACCACCAGTACCATCCATTAAATCATCAGAGCTAATTACATTTGTTCCACTACCTCCTGCCCAGTTTATTTTAAAATAAATAGCAAAAGTTCCTAAAGACAAAGGAGAACTAAACACTATGTCATCGTCTACTGTTTGAAATAAAATTGTACCATCACTTTGCAACTGTGGCATATCTGTAGCATCGTTTATTACTGTAGGTCGCGCGTTGTTTGAGCCTTTTTGATCAGCCCAACCAGTTACAGCGTTAGCGTCACCACCTACTTCGTCTACAGTGATACCAGTATTAAACTTATACCAATGTATTAGTTTACTACCAAGATTTGTTGGAGCCCAACCACCTGGGTATTGATTAGCAGTTATACTATTACCTAAACCTAACATTATTCTCCAAAGTAACAGATTATACCATTATCGTTTGCAGCATTCATTGTTACTGAACTAAATCTACCATATATTGTTACTCCTTTAGGAAAAGTAACACTAGTATCTATTACAACACTATTGTTAGCTGTGTTTGCGGTGGTTCCTGTACCAAAATAAGTATCAGCGCCGTAAACTTGTTCTGGTACTAAAGCAGATAATACTATGTCATCTAAAAATGTAATAGCTACTATAACTTTACCAGTTGGAGGTGTTAAAGCGCTAGATCCAGCTTGTAAGTGACCACTACCAAGTTGACCAAAGCCGTATGCTACTTCTGTTGAATTTTGTCCCATTATTTTTTTACTTTTTCTAGTGATCTACCGCCAAAATAAGCACCGATCACTGTTATTAATACTAATTGCAATAAGTCTGTCCATTTGTCTTGTACTTGAAATGTAATAACACCAGCATCGATAAATATTAATAATACTGTTGCTACTACTAAAAATACTAAGACTAATGGTCTTATATTTTTACTTAACCATGAATCACTGTTCATGTCTAACTTCCATCTCTCTGTTACTTGCTTTTGCATCTCAGCTTCGTAACCCATAATCATATCTTTAATTTTTCTTTCAGCATCTAGTTTTTCTTCTGCAGATGTATGTAAGTTATCTATAACTCCACCTACGTTTTTAACTAGCTCTGCTGTTCCTTTTGATAATAAATTTCCTATCATATTTTAATTTTTAATATCCACCGCCGCCTCCACCAGAAGGTGTTGAAGCTGGAGGTGTGTATATTGGTTGTTGTACAGGTTGTGGTGTTTGCACAGGTTGAGCAACTGGTTGCGCAATAGGCTGTACTGGTTGTATTGGTTGTGCAGTTTGCATTGGTTGCATTATTTGCATGTCATCTTTTCTAACTACAAACACTTTTTGTAATTCAATGTGATTTTCACCTGACATCCATCCTTTTCTTCCATTAAAAAAATGAACGTGAGTTCCTTTTAATTTAAACTTTTCACCCCAACGCAGCGCTTCCCACTCAGCGCTAAATAAAGGTATTCCATCAATTTTAGTTAGTATACCCATTTATTATTATTTAAATATTACCATTACCACCATTTGCTTCTACTTCCCAAGGAAAATCATGATCACCGGCTTCTTTTGCAACACCGTCTACTATAATCATATCTTTACCATTAATAGTTTTTCTTGGATAAGTAATACCGTTATATTTAACAAAGTCATCACCATAAGCTAGCTTACCTATTTTCATATCAGTAGCATGACGCATCTCATGATTTACAACTTGTTTTTCTTCTTGACTACCAGGCTCTATGTTTTGATTTATATATATACTACCATCCATGTTAGCCTCACCCATTATACCTTGTCCTAATGGTTTTCTAATAACAGGTGTACCAGGAACAGACGCATCACTACCAGCTTCTTGGCCAAAGCGCATTTTAGAAGTTATATTGCCACCGTGCATATACGGAGTTCTATTTTTACCTAGTTTAAATCCCATTATCTATCTTTATCTTTTATCATATCATCTATAGCTTTATTATAAACTTTATCTGTATATGATTTGTTATTAAAAAATATACTACGTTCAGATGTAGGCATATCTTCTTCACCTAAAAGTATTCTGTATATTCTACTTATCATTTGACTACATTTAAAAGAAACTTTAAATACAGAGTATTTTATAGTTGTTCTATTTCTATGTCTCCATACTTCTATCCAACCATCTCTTCGTAATCTCTCCCAACGGTTTTTGTCCCATGAATATGTGTAAGTACCGTCTAAAAACTCTTGTCGTGTAAATCTTTTTTTACAATCTAAATAAATTAATAATTCTAAATCTGCATCTGTTAACCCGTAAGTTTTACAGACCCACTTTCTTGTGAGCCTGTAATACTTAAGGATATTCATGTCACGCAGATCTTGCGCGGTTAATCGCATTTACTAGTAACTAGATTCTGGTGTATATATTAAACCATCAATACCAAGACCATTGAGCTCTTTAGCTAGTCTTGTTTGTCCACCGTGACCATCAATAACAGTTACGATTCCACCATGTTTATTTCCGTTAACAATAGCGTTAATACCATTAACAATATCTTGGTATTTAGCGTTGTCATGGTTAATTGCAACCACGTCATCTGTGCCATCATTTTTAAGAGATTTAAATCTTAAAGTAGTTTGTCCAGTTGCTGTAGCTTCTATACCTATTAAACTACTAGCAGGGTACATAAAGCTAGTTTCAAGACCTTGTTGAAAAGTAATAACTACTTTATCATCGTCTTCAAGAGTATAACCACTATCAGCATCTTCAGTAGAGTTATTTAAAGTAATAACGCTGTTAGAAGTTGTTTTAACCGCTCCGTTAGCTATTGACAATGTAAGCTCGCCACCAGCACCTGGATGTGAGTATGCTGAACCAATGTTAGAGTTAGCAGCGTCTTTTGGTATAACTACTAAACTAGCTACCTCTGTAATACTGTCAATATCATCTCCACCTAATCCAGTTATAGTATTAAGTGCTTGTCCTACACCATCATTTTCACTAGTGAAAGTTGCTGGTCTAAATTTTCTAAAATATAAATAAGTTTCCATATTATCCTGTTGTTATTGTCATTGCAGATATTTCAGATATACCAGTAGCACTTATTGCTCCTTCGTTAGAAGGTAAGTCACCGTTTAAATCTTTAATAACTGTAAAGTTGTTAGTATTATTTCTATTTCCGTTAGCTAGTTCAGCAAATTTATCACAAACTGTTTTATGTTCACCGCTTGTAATAGTGCAAGAAACATCATCGTTTCCTGGTCCAGCGCCTTCTCTATCTTCGAAAAAGAATTCTAATGTTGTTACGTTTGTAGATACAGCCCCTAAGAATCTAGATCTTGGGAACATTATAGCATCTTTATCCGCGTCGTTATCTCCGTCTTTTGCGAAGAATAAATAATTTTCTGCCATTGTAATAATTTTTTATAGAGTAACAGCTTGAACGCCTGTTATATCTGGGTGAATATACTTGCCATCTACATCATCTGCTATTTCTACAACAGAACCATGTCTTGGATGACCTCCTAATGAGTTTGCCAAAGCTTGAAAAACTCTTTTTTGCTCAACGCCTGCAGCTCCATCTGTAACGTTTAATGTAACTAAAGAAGTTCCAGTTGCAGCTCCATTTGTTTTTTCAAAATCTAATGTAATCTGACCAGCAGCTTGTACAATTGCTCCTCTAAATTTATCAGGGTTAATTGTTAAACCAGCTGTAACAGAATCCACAAATTTTACCATTGTTGCCATAATTTGTTTTTTTTAATTAATAATTTGTTTTATGTTTTAAGTTTTAGGTTTTTGGATTATGGTTTAGGCTTAATCTACTAGAACAACGTCTCTATCTTGAATAACTCTGTAAAGTTTATCATTAAATGAAATATCGTGTCCAGCATGTTTATCGTAATATATCGTGTCTCCATCTTTTAATACTTCAACTAAATTACCACACGATATTATTTTTGCTTTTATATAACGGTTGTCTGCATCAGTATCATCCGTCATTATAAGACCAGCAACCTTTTTAGGCTCTAGTTTTATTTTATCTACTATTATATATCTATTTACTGCCTTCATTTACACGTATGTTTGAAATTACACAATCGGCAGATACTATAGTAGTTACAACAGAAACCGCATTTTTAAGTGCTGACTTAGTAACAAGCACTGGATCTATGATACCAGACTTAATCATATCAACACTTTCACCGGTAACTACATTAACACCTAAACCCTTTTTAGGGCGGGGTGCCACTTGTTCTAAACCAGCATTTGCTAATATAGTATCAAATGGTGCTTTAATAGCATTAAGTAGTATTTGTTCACCTACCGCGTCAGCGGTAATTTTTTGAGATGCGTTTAGTAGAGCTACACCACCACCTGGCACTATACCTTCTTGCAGCGCTGCTTTTGTAGCATATATTGCATCTTCAACTCTATCTTTCTTTTCTTTCATCTCAACTTTAGAGTTAGCACCTACCATAACTACACCTACGCTACCTGATAGCATTGCTAATCTTTGTTGGTGTTTCTTCTTTAAAAAAGGATTTTTATCTTCTTTATCAATTAACTTCTGTATAGACTTAACTCTTTCCTCTAGTTGTTCTTCTGGTGCATCTATAGTTAACACTGTATTTTTATCATTAGTTATAGCTGTATGCGCTTCACCTAAACAATCTATATCTATTAAATCAAGATCATCACCTAGTTCTTCGTTTATTACTTTAGCACCAACTAAAAATGCAAAATCATCACATGTATCTAGTTTAGTAGGACCAAAGCCTGGTAAATCAATTATATTTACTTTGATGTTACCTTTTACTTTGTTCATAAGTAGTGCAGCTTTAACTTGCTGTTCTACTGGAGCAACTATTAATAACGATCTTTTGTTCTTTATAACATGTTCTAATACCTTTTGTATCTTACGTATGTTAGGTATTTCCGATGTAACGATCAATACTAACGGATTATCAAGCTCACAAACTTGTTTATCTTTATCGGTAACAAAGTGTGGTGATGTAAGTCCTGAATCTACTTGTACGCCGTCAACTACCTCGACGTATGTTTCTTCAGTTGGAGACTCTTCCATTAATACCACACCATCTTTACCTACTTTAGTATAAGCCTCTGCTATAATCTTTCCTAGTTCGCTATCGTTATTACAACTAATCGAACTAACAGATTCCAGCATATCGCCCTCGATCTTGACAGAAGTCTTATCTAGGTATTCATTTACTTTTTTAAGTCCAGAATTTATACCGTCTTTTATTTCTCTAACAGTAGTATTACTATTATTTACTTCTTTTAGTAAAGATTCAGCAAGGACAGTAGCTGTAGTAGTACCGTCACCTGCTTCTCTTACTGTATTTCTAGCAGCTTCTTTAATAAGGGTTGCACCCATATTTTCAACCGGGTCAAACAAGACAACAGATTCTGCTACTGTTACACCGTCTTTTGTTATTACCGGTAAACCACGCGCATCTTCGTAAATAACACACTTACCAGATGCTCCTAAGGTTGATTTTACTGCTTTTGCTAGCTTTTCTACGCCAGCTATTACCTTGTTTTTAGCGTTTTCGCCGAAATTTACATCCTTAACGAACTCGCTAGGCTGATTATATTCCATATTTGATTAAATTTAATTAAATTGTACTTCTATTCGAATGTTTTTACCACTTTTGGGCCTTTTGTAGCCTCTAATTTTTTAGAGAAATGGTCGATGCTGCCATCAATTGCTGCTTCTGCACCTTCTATGGTTTCTCTACGCGTAACATCATGCCAATTTTTATCATTTTCTGGATCATTTACTTCAGTTTGATAAAAACCGTTAGGTAATTGTGTAATTCTCCAATTACTTTTGTCAGCTAGATGCTTCCACTGGTTAATAGTTTTTTCATTCGGTTTAATTGTGTGCGTCGTACTCGACGTCTTGTAGTATAAATAAGTCATTTTGGTTTTATTTTAGGTTAAACTTATTGGTATAGGGTGTTTCCCTATTTTTTTATATTTCTTTTCATTGTAAATGAAGAACCAGTTCCAAATGTCATGCCTGCAAAGTTTCCTGTTCCAGTTTTTTGAACTTTTTCTTTATCTTTAGGTTTTAAAGCGTTCATAGCTAAATTACTAGCCACACTAGTTACAGCTTTGCCTGCTAATTTACTTGCACCTGCTTTTAAAGCCGCGGTTGTTATTGCTTTACCACCTGCAGCTGTAACACCTAACTTAGCTAGCACTGCAGCTATAGTACCAAATATTTTAAATGGGCTGCGTTTCATTTTAAATGGTTTATATTCTTTCATTTTTTTTCTTTTTTTGTGCCTTTACCATCGTTACCACGATTTGCTTTAACACTTTTAAACTTTTTATCTTTATGGTCGTAGTCTTTACCATTTATATTTTTACCGGCTTTTTTAGCAGCACGACGCTTGCGTTGGTTTTCTGCTTTTTTCTTACGTCTGTTCGGCGTCATAGCAGCACGTTTATCACGAGCAGCTTTCATACGTTTTGCTGTAGGTGTAAGATTTTGTTTTGCCATAAGCATATTATTACATAGTAATAAATTTATTTACAAGTAAAGCAAAAGTGTGACACTAGCTTATTACTAATACTTATTAATAGGCTAATGTCATATTTTACGTTGTAAATATAGAAGTATTGTGTTGCCCCCTATACTACTGACTACCAGCCAGTTACGAAAACGCATTTTTGTAGGCCCACGGGCCCCACTATATACATATTTTTTGTAAAAGTTTTTGCCTTTTTACATAATATACATAACATTTTACAATAACTAATTTACATTTTTACAAAGTAGATACGATGTTATTTCGATAATATATACGTAACTTATAAACAATATACAATGAATAAATTAAAATTAATAAACAACAAACAAATATTAAAATTAAATAATAAATTATATATTCCTTTTTTAATTCATAACTTACCAAACAATTATAATAAATTTAATATAAATAATATTATAAAAATTAAAACAACAATATATATTAACATTGAAGAATTTAATAAAAAGTTTGTTAAAAATTATATAAATACTTTAAACTTTTCTAATATTAATAATAATAATATAAAATAATATTTAATTGTACAATAAGAAATACAGTACAATACATAATAACTAATATTATCAAATAAACAATTAATATACTTTTACAAACTAAAAACGAACTACATTCGATAATATAATAAACTAAATAAATAATAATAATAATAACTTAAAAATCAATTAATTATGTCAAAAAAATCAAACATTTTAGAAACAAAAAGATTTGTTATCAGAAAATCTTTAATCGGTAAAAACACTGTAATTACTTTTGTAAACAAAAAACAAGAAAAAGTTTCATATTTTCATGATGAAGTATACAATACTCATAAAGAAAAGTTCGACAATATGAACTGTTTTCAAAAATACAAAAGTTATACTAATAGTAATTGTGTACCAAAGTTTTGTCGTGACTTACAAACAATTATGTTAGATGAAAAGTTAGAAGATACTTTATAGTAACTACTACGTACAATGTAGTGATGGTCCAGAGGTGGGTTCGATTCCCACACTACAACTAATAAATGTTTAACTATTAAAATATAAAATTATGAAAGTAACTTGTAAAAAAACTGGTAAAGATATGACTAATAAAGTAATAAAAATGTTAGAAAAATCAATAACTAAAGGTAAATATACTATAAAAACTGTATCTTCAAGTGACCCTGAGTTAAATGATAATATGTGTAAAAACTTTAAAAAATAATTACAAACTAAATACGAACAATGTTCGATAATATAAACGTAAATAAATTATGAATATAAATATATAAACTATGTCAGTAAAAAATAAAATTAAATCAGAAACAGTAGAAACTATAATAGATGTTATAGATGAGAAGTTAGTAGAATATATGTATGAGTACGGAAATTATACTGAGTCAGATAATAGATTTTTTGATGACAAAGAAGAATTATTCTCACAAGTAATAGAAGAAATAAATAATAGATTAAAAAATAAATAATATGAGAGTAAGATTTTTAAAACAAGATAAACTATTTATAGTAGAAAGAATTAACAATAAACAAATAGTATTCAGTAATAAAAATAAAAATGAATGTTATGAGTATATATTTAAAACAATAAACTATGTGTAAAAGAAATTATAAAATAATACCAAAAGAATTTAGTTTTGGTACGAGTTATCAAGTAGAAGTATGGGACACTTACGGTAGATATACAGAAGTATATGAAAAAGATATAGTCAGTGCGTGGAAATTTATATACGACTATTGGAGTAAAGAAGAAGAAAATAAAAACCATGATGAACTAATGTGTAAAACTATACAAAAATGTATAAAACTTGATGAAAAACGTGGTATACTAAGAGGTAACACAGATGGATTAGATTAATAACAATTAAATATATAAGTATGAAGAAAATTATTTTAGAAAATTTGGCGGAAATTATAGTATTATCAGTAATAATAATATGTTGTTCGAGTTGTGGTACGACTAGTCCTCACCACGCACCGGGAATTACTGAGTGGAATAAACAATATCAAAGATGTAGATAATGGGTGAGTGGATAATACTAATATTAATAACTATGATGTGTTACGGTGCACTCATGAAAGAAGATTAAATACAAACTAAATACGAATAAGTTTTGATAATATATATAAATAATAAATATGAAATGTAAATGTAATAATATAATACCAGAGCCACGAGTTAAACTTGGTTATACCGTTTGTGTGCAGTGTTCTACTGTCGAGCAATATGGTTGTGCACCAGTAATTAATCATAAAACAGGTAACTCTATTCAAATAATGTCTAGTCAAGACGCAGCTCGAATATCCAAGTTAACTCAAAGGCGAGGTTATGGTACAATGTTAGGTTAAATTAAATAATAAATATGAATATAAAAAAAACATTACAACTACTTGATATTCAAGAAGTTACAACATCAAAACAAAAGAAAAACGGTACACGTGAATTTAAGTTACCAGTGCGCGATCAGTATGGCGCTGCTATACACGTCGCTAGTTTCGCAAGTGGCTACGTTAGGCGTACTAAAGCAGGTGGCTATTGCCCGAGTTGGCAGCTAAACAAAAGAGTTGAGAGCAAACCACAACGCTATGGTCCATTTGAAGATGGTACATACAGAGAATATACTACTCGTACTTGTAAGCTAATACCATACGAAGTAGACAGACTAAAGTACTTAATAAGCTTTTGTCTCAAAAACTATTACATAGGTTATGCTAATAAACTATCAAGCGGTGAGTTTGTACCTAAATGGATACATGAAGCGTATAAGCATGAGTATAAAAATAGAGTTAATGAAGTTAACAATCCAGAAGTAAAAGTAATAGTAAATGGACATAGATATAACGTAATATAACATGGGAAAACAAAACGAACAACTACTAAAAAATATAGAATTATATGAGCAAAAAAAGAAAGCTGAACAGCAAAAATCCAAAATACTGGGACAAAAGCCAGTTAACAGAAAAGCCAATAGCAAAGAAAAAACTAATGTGCGAAGTTAAAGGCGTCAAAGTATACGGAGTATGGTATTAACGAGGTGAGGGCGCGAGGTGTGTACGAGTAACCGGTTTAAAACTAATGAGCTCGATCTTACTCGCTTGCCCAGCCTCGTTTACAAACTAAATACGAATAAGTACGGATAATATAAACAAATAAAATTAAATAATATGAATGAACTAGATTTAAAGACCAAGATCGAAGGTCTAGAAAAAGCGATCAAAGAACATAAAGACTTTGCTAATACATATGAAGGTCAATTAAAAGCAACTAAACAAGCATTAGAAGATTACAATAAGCCAGCATTAACACCAATGCAAATTGATGCTATTTTTGAAGCTGTAGACAAAGCTGTTGAAAACTTTAGCTTCAGTGATTGTGATAATTACGAAGTTGACTTCAGCCTTGACTATGATGGTAGAGTACAGCTAGAAAGTATAGACTTACAAGATACATATCAATTAGTTCAAATGATAGCTGAAAAAGTACAAGACTTATTCAAAGAAGTTGATTGCCCTGAGCATGACGATAGCCAATTAAATACACAAACTATAGCAGAAAAAATTATATAATATGAAAAGATTAACACCAGATAAAGTACGTAGCTATATGTTATATAGGTCAGATGAAGAGCTAGTACATTGCCCTGACTGTATTGCAGAAGCTTGCAATGATGCGGCAATAAAGTTTAACCACAATGATCCGTTAGCGTTTATGAGATTATTATTCTTTAATGATCCAATACCTAACTTATATACACATAGCTACGGCTTTCACACTGCAAATGGCAGAGGAATAATAGATACAATTATAGGTTATTATTATGAATATAAAAACAATTAAAACATGGAAAAAAATAAATTAGAAGGTGTAATAATTTACACAAACACAACTTGTCCTTATTGTAAAAACATTAAAGACTTGTTTGAAAAAGAAAATATTGAGTTTGAAGAACGTAATACTTCTGAACATCAAGATGAGTGGGGTGCTATTTTAAGATTAACAGGTACGCCTAGTGTACCAACTATTGAGTATCAAGGTGAATATTTTTCACCAGGTAGAGACTTTGGTAATCCTAAAATGCTTATAGATATATTATCTAACTACAAGCCTAGTAAGTTTAGTGATTCAAGACGTATACTGGAAAAAGTTATTACTCTTAATTTTAATTTTGCTCAATCAATTAATACATTGAATGCAAGGTTAACACAATTAGAAGGATTAATTAAAGAAATAAAAGAACAAGTTATTAACGAAACAGAAAAAAATGTCGACAAGAGCACAGATTAGGTTTGCCACAAGAGAAGCTGGCGTAAGCTTTAACGAGCACCCAAATGCTATACATGCACAGTTTTATAAACATAGCGACGGTTATCCAGAAGGATTAGGCGTAGATATAGCTAAATCATTACTAGATTCTACTAAACTAACAAACTGGGAAGTAGAACACTTAGATACAAAACATTCAGATCTTGAGTATATATATTATATATGGCAAGCACCACAGAAAACTACATGGATAAGTATATTTGAAGTAAGGCCATTTGTAGATCAAGTTGGTGAATGTATATTTGTAGGTGAACCACAAGAGCTATTAACTAGATATGGTTCTCAAGTAGAGCAATCATATTACAAAATAAATACGAACTATGACGGATAATAAACGTGTAACAAATAAACAAATATTAGATAAAATAGATGCTTTAAAAGTTGGAGATGAAGGCCTTAACTTATTAGCTATTAAAATAGTTAGTCGTATGGTTAAGCTTAAATCAATGGAAGACTGGTTTCATCATGTAAGTAAGTCAGACTTATCTTGGTCAACATCTTATCAAGACTTAGATATATCTGAAGAATATAATGCTCTTGGTGAAGCCGCAAAGCTTATGACACTATTAAATATATATCAAGACGATGAAGAGTACGAAAAGTGTGCTATTATTAAAAACAGAATGGACGAAGTAAATAAAATATTAAAAAAGTATAATAAATGATGAGAAAAAAACCAATGCTAGCTTACCCAGTAAGCGACAAACCAATTAACTACAATGAACCAGTATTTATGCAACCAAAGCTTGATGGCGTTAGATGCGTAATACAAGCTAAAGTAAAAAGACATATATTAACTCCAGATCTTAATGAAATAGAAGTTAAAGCATATTCACGTACAGGTAAAGAGTGGAAAAATATTGATCATATATTATTTAACCTTAAACCTTGGTTTGCTCTTAACCCTGATGTTATACTTGACGGCGAACTGTATAATCACGATCTAAAAGATGATTTTGAAAAGATCATATCATTAGTCAGAAAACAAAAACCAACTGATCTAGATGCATTAGAATCAGCAGATCTTGTACAATTTCATTGTTATGATATAATTGATGAGACTAAAACGTTTGAAGAACGTATGAACTTTATCACACAAGCTGTACCACGAAATCATATTATTAAACATGTTAGAACTATGGTTGTTAGCAACGAAGATCAAGCTAAGATTAATCACGCTAGAAACTTAGACAGTGGTTACGAAGGTTCTATATTACGTACAAACGATAAGTATGCATGTAAACGTTCTCATAATCTACGTAAGTTCAAAGACTTCAGTGATGCTGAAGCTACAATCATTGGTTATCTAGATGGTAAAGGCAAAAGAACTGGCACGCTTGGCAAGTTCATAATGCAAGATGACGAAGGTGTAGAGTTCGGTTGTCCACCAGGTAAAGGCTATTCCTACAAAGATCTTAAAATTATGCTCGATAATATAGGTGACTATATTGGCCAGCGTGCTACCTTTACTTTCTTTGAAAAAACTAAAGCTGGTAGTTACAGACACCCGTTATTTAAATGTATTAGAAACTATGAATAGAAATGAACAACAAATGTATAAGGACATTAGCGCCTTAACTAAAGCATTAGAAAAATTAGTAAAGATATTAACTAAACTAGCAAAAGAACAATCATGAATAAAATTAAATTTTTAAGAAAAGACTTAACAACAGGTCTACAAAAAATAGAGCTAAATGGTATTGTATATACACCATATACCATATGTAGCTTACCACCTAAGTTTGGTACAGATGAAGTTACAACATGGTTTAATTACAAAGGTTTAACTTACATAGCTGAATAATGAATATATTTTATTTAGATAAAGATCCATTAACAGCAGCTGTAGTACAATATAATAAACATGTAGTTAAAATGATACTTGAGTCTGCGCAAATGTTGTGTACAGCTCATCATGAACTACTACATGATCCTGATGTACCATATAAACCAGCACATGTAAACCACCCATCAACTATATGGTGTAGACAAAATACAAGACATTACTTTTGGCTGTATGAGCATATGTTAGCACTAGGTGATGAATATAAAGCTAGATATAATAAAGATCATTTAAGTATTATTAAATGTAAAGAACCATTACGACTAGCACCTATTAATATGCCAACGTATGAGTTTAAACAACCACCACAGTGTATGCCAGATGAATATAAAGATAAATGTAGTATACAAGCTTATTGGAATTATTACATAGGCGAAAAACATATAGTAGCAAACCCTAAAACCGAAAAAATATATGAACAAAGACCTTATTGAAAGAATTAGAGTATTTAATAATATTAAATACGGTACCAGTGACAACGAAACAAGAATAATTCTTGCAACGTTAAAACCTAAAGGGACTGTGACAACAGCCCCTAAGAATAAAGAGTAGCAGGCTAATGTCACAAAGAAATTTAACATACTTAAATAACCACCGCATCGTATACCGTAGATTACCGATCAATGATATACCAGATCAAGTTAATGAAGTGTATGCTTATTACATGAACGGTACACATGAGTGTTACGAGTTGTTTAGAAGTAAAGCTAAAATAACTACATACAAATCACTTAAATGGCATTTGTTAGTGTTATGGTATTTAAACCCGCAGCTTGATCAAGACGACTTTATGGGCTTAGCAGAGTATATATGCCACAAACCAAACGGCTTTGTAAGTTTTGCTATACACGCCGACTTACT
>Ga0255752_10000239_pt1 | contig 67241 bp, 68 predicted proteins | sample 011ome_25_FD_179952 | JGI IMG/M metagenome (GOLD analysis project Ga0255752, IMG submission 179952) | Coastal salt marsh microbial communities from the Groves Creek Marsh, Skidaway Island, Georgia - 011512CT metaG (version 2) | ecosystem: Environmental > Aquatic > Marine > Intertidal zone >...
CATCATCACTTTTATGATGGTAGTGACCAGTAAAAACTGTGTCATAACGGTTGAACAGAGATTTATCCATTCCATGGTCATTTTCGTACCCCTTATACATTGCAAAACCAGACAACTCTAGGTGTCCCATAAGAACATCTGCTTTTGCCGTTTCTATAAATTTTAGACTATCTGCATAGTTGCCAGAGCAAATCCATGGAAGCATAGCAATAGGTGTACCATCAAAATCCACAACACGAGGTGATGGGTATGTGATAATGTTCTTGTAGTCTGACAACAACAAGTCAGGTGAGTTTACATCATTGGTATTTTTGTAATATGTGTCGTGGTTACCAATCAGCGTATGAACTGTAATATTACGTTCAGCAAGTGGGTCAAACCACATCTTCTTTGCACGTTCTAGTGTATAGAAGTTTACATACTTACGCCTATCAAATGTATCACCCAAGTCAATAACTGTATTGATGTTATTTTCATCAATGTATGGGATTACGATATTTTGATAGAATTCTTGGTAGTAGTCGAGAAACGCCTGGCTGTCATTCCTAGCACCAAAGTGCTGGTCTGTAATCAAAAGTAGTTTCATTATTCGTCAGTACCTTCTTCATTATCAAAATCTTCTGCCAACATTTGCTCTTCGAGAAGTTTGTCAATACCCCTCTTCTTGCGCTTTTCATTTTTCTTGCGCTTTGTCTCTTCGTAGTCACCGATAAATGATTCCATGTGACCATTAGAAACGTAAGAGATTTCATCCATGACATCAGCATCAGCCTCAGAATAGTTGGCAAGTTCACCAAAGATGCTTGCTTTTTCTGTTGCTTTGTACTTGATGTACGTCTGTCTCTTCTCTTTCTGAATACGTCTGATATAGGCGTAGTAGATGATTTGAGTGAAATATGCAAAGGGATTGTTTGACTTATCTGGATTGAAGTTGCTGATATACGCAAGACAATTCTCAATACCATCTGATATCATGTCCTCTTTATATGTGTAATTCATAAAGTTGGGACGATATGTAAGTCTTTGTGCGATTAGGAGGAAACAACTCCCAATGTACTCTGGAATTCGAGGCTTCTCAAGACCAGATGCTTCTGCATCCGCACACATCTGTCGATATTCTTTGAGTGCTTCTAAAAATTTCTTATTGTCAACATAGTGATTGGCTGTTGACTTGTCTGCTTTTTCTTTCATAATTCACCTTTTCAAAAGTACCTGTTTTGAGTCTTTTCTGACTCACGCTTGGATTTCTTACATTATGATTATAATAACACACTGTCGTGTGTTTGTCAAGGGTTAATTTATTTTGGTGTTTTTATGCGAATACCTCTTGACATCCCTTGACAAGTATGTTATATTATAGGTGTAGTCAATGATATATGATTAGATTTAATTACTGCTTTGTGTTAGTGGTTCAGTGAAGCATTGTATTCTTCTTGTCTAACATTGCTTCAATCATGTCAAGTTCATCGTCTGTAGGTTCATCAAGTTCATCCAGCATTTCATCGTGACTTCTGAATGGAGCATCTACATCTACTTGCGACCACTTCTTCCTCACACTTATATAGTACTCTTCAAATGATGCAATCGGATTCACGATAGTCATAATACTGTCATAGTATATAGGGATGTATTCATCAGCAGTAAATTGAATCCATGGTGAGATGTTCATCAATGAATTGTTGGGATTAGTTGCTGGTAAGATATTCACAAGAAATATGTCTTTACCAAAAAGCACGGAATTCCCCTCAGAGTCTTCACCATCAAAAAACTCTGCAATGATATCATCCATATTAGACAATTTTACAATCTTATGACCTATTCTTTTATTAATTTTCATAGGTCTATCTTATACATCTTAACTTTGAATTTCTCTTCATTGTAGATTTTCATTCTCTCTAAAAAATGTTCAAGTGTAAAATTACGGCGGTTCTTCCATTTCAAGTCATCAGTAATATCATACAGTGTGGCTGTAGTCTTGTTATCACCAAGGCGTAGTCCTCGTCCGATAGACTGTAGATTTCGAACCCTAGACTTAGAAGGACTTGCGAATATTACATTATGTAGATTACGAATATTCACGCCTGTAGAGAACGTACCATATGATGCAATGATGATTGCGCCGTCTGACTTTTCTGTAATTGCACGAATCTCTTCACGAACCTCACTATCTGTAGCACCTGATACAAAGAACACCTGTCTTCCTTCTGCCGCTTTCTTATTAATTTCTTCATACAGAACTTTACCATGCTTTTCAACGAATTGAAACAGTAGTAGTGTATTACCTTCTAAGGATAATGTCAAGTTTCTTATGAATCTATTTCTCTTCTCATTACGAACAATGAAGTCCATCTCTTCTTGGTACTTCATCTTAGACACCAACTGTCTTGTTGCATCATCATAACTTAGTGCAAGTGACTTAATCTGAAACTCTGCAAGTTGCTTATTATCTATAAGTTCTTTTGTGGTGGTAACTTTCTTAACTGGTCCAAATAGTCCTTCTAAGACTAATTTGTGAGTTAATGTCCCATCTAGGGTACCTGTCAGTCCGTACCTGTATTTGCATGTTTCCATCTTCTCAAGAATACCTGTTAGGGACTTAGATTTGAATAAGTGTGCTTCATCCCCAATTATAACATCAAACTCTTCAAAGTATTCTTTTCTCATCTTGTATATAGACTGCCATGTAGAGACGATAACTTGCTTGTCTGATACCTTGTCAAGTCCTGCCATAACTTTATGACAATGCTCATCTGCATCCCATCCATAGTCTCTAAAGTCAGAAACAAGTTGGTGTACTAGTGAAGTCGTTGGTACAATCACCAATGTCTTCGCACCAAACCATCGAACAAGTAGATAGATGATAAGCGATTTACCTGATGCAGTAGGAGACAACAGCAAACATCTGCGATTTCGAACTGCATGAACAAATGCTTTGAACTGATAATCTCTTGGTGCAAATGGCAGACCTAGAGTTTCAGAAAATTCTTTTGCTTCGATTAGAGAAAATTCATCAGCCGCTTCAACTGAACTGTCGTAAATAATCTCATATTCACGAGACTCTGCAAATTTCTCTAAGTAGTCTTTCAACCCAAGATACAAGTTTTTTGTCCATACATTATATAGACGTATCTTTCCATCCCACATTTTGTTTCTGAATGCGGGCATAAATTGATGCCCAGGAACTAGAAATGTGAAATAGTCTTGTATCTCGTGTGCTGTGCCTGCATCGCATTCAATCTGAAGAAAAACTTCATTTACTTTCGATACAGTAATTTGTTCTGTCATTTAAGCACCATTAGTGAAACGTCTCCAATCAATCGCATTCTTAATCAAAAAGCCGCGGTCACGCAAACTCTTAATGATGCTGTCACACATATCAACTTTTTCTTGTTGATGTGCAATCTTCAGTGTGCTATTGATAACGTCTTTATCTGATTCAATGTATCGTGGGAGTTCTGCTTTCAGAACACGTTTGGGAAATGGTTCCCACCCTTGCTCATTCAAGTCTTCTTGTGCTAGTTCACCAGAGTAGTAGTCGTGCTTCAACTGCCGAAGTTGAATTAAATCAGTCTTCAGTTTAGCGAGAAGCATTCTCTCTGTTGAATAGATTTTGTAGTATTTTTGATGAAGCCGTGGAATTTTTAGTGCTTCTTCATCCAACATGTCATCGACAATGTTGCAGTCTTCATTCCACAGCGAGTGGATATCTTCAAGTTTCATTCAGTCACCCTAATAATGTAATTTAATTATCTGTATTATATATGTGATATTTTAAAGTCGGTTTATGTCGTATGCTCTGAATCTGAATGATGCAGAACCTAGAAGTGTATCAGAGTTGCCTGCATTTGAAAACTGCAAGTCACCCAATGATGTTGGGAATACGTCAATGAATACGAATTCAAGAACTGGGTTCATTGAATTTGACATAATAATAAGAGTAGCATCAGTAAGTGAACCTGCTCTATCATACTGTTCAGTTGATTTGGGTGTACCAATTGATATCATCCAGTTATGGATTTCTTCCCAGTTTCTCAACTCTTCATCAACAATAAATTCAATCGACAATTCACCATATGACAACTTATCACCTGGAAGTGGTGCATCAATGTTGTATGATGGCTGAAAGGTTTCACCCATAGTGATTGATGGAATATTGCAGTCTGTTACAAAAAACTCCATAGTTGGTAGTTTAGAAAATACCATCTTAAAGTTATTGATTGATGCAGGGTTCATATTTTTTGGTTGATTTTGAACGCTCATGTCATTTCCTGTCTAATGTTCTTTCTACTATTTATATACAAAAAAAGGGGCAATCCGTAGACTGCCCCTTGAAGATGGGGAGGTTTTATCCTCCCTCTTATTGTTTACTCTAAGAGATTAGAGTAGGTTGGTTACTGAGAAACCACGGTAGTATGTGTTGACACGGGCGTTAAGAGCGCCAGCACCAGCAGTAGTACCTTGTGCGAATGGGTTCGCAACCATGCCGTAGCGGGTCTTGAAGCCAATCTTAGGTTGGAATGTGTTCTCACCAACTGCACGAACCATCTGTAGTGGAACGTATGGGCAGTAGAAGATACCAGCATCGTATGCGCTGTCACCTTTGTAACCAACAACAACAAAGTCATTGCCAGCATAAGGGTCAACGTATACACGGGTACGACCATTTAGAACACCAGCAAATGTGTTGCCAGTTGAGTCAACTTGCAAGTTAGTGTTCAATGATGGGTTGTATTCCATGATACCAGCGGCAGCAAGAGCAGATGCAACGTCTGAAGAAACAATGATAAAGTTACCTTTACCACGGCGAGTTTCTTTAGCAATGGCGTTTGCTTCACGCTCGATTTGGAACATCAAGCCTTTGAAACGCTCAATGTGGTAACGACCGTCAGAATCGTTAGCAACATCGAATACACCGTTAGTTGCGCCTAGTTTGGCAGAACGGTAGATGGTACGCATAACTTCGCGGTTGATTTCAGCAAGAATCTCACCAGACAAGATGTTGGCAAGTTCTGTTTCAGCGTCAAGACCGTGAACTGCTTTCAAGTCTTGTGCTAGTTCAACAGTGTATTCTGCTTTCAATGCACGAGTTTTTGCTTCAACAGAAATCTTCTCTACTGAGAATTGCATTTCGTTGAAAGTACCGCCACCAGAAGAACCTAGTGCTTCACCAGCGCCTGTAGTCATACCAGTACCAGTTGTGTAAGTACCGTCAGCACCAGCAGAGTCGGTATCTGAATCTGGAGTTACGTCCATTGGGTTTGTACCAGCGTGAGTACCTGCACCAGCAAAGTCTGTGTCTGCTTCGTTGTAGAATACTTCGTTGCCTGCACCGTCTTTGGCACGCATCGCAAAGATGAGACCAGTAGGAGCAGTCATTGGCTGAACGCCAGCAACGTCATATGCAATCAACTGAGGCATAGAACGGCGTACTAGTGAAATTAGTACTGGGTCAAAGCCTGCAACATTGCTAGTAGCATTCAAAGGAGCGGCTTCGAAAAGACCGTTCGCTTGGTGCTGTTCACGGATTGCTTTTTCTTGGTTCTCAAGAAGAACAGCAGTTACCGCTTTTTTGTAGGGGTCTTGAATAGCAGGTGCGTCTGCATGTTCAAGGATTGGTGCCCATTTCTCTTGGGCTGATTCTGATAGATACATATCTTATCTCCTTAGGGGTATGTAATTAAACTAAACTGTTTTATCTAAAGCACACGAAAGTAATATTCATATACTTATTTATATGGCATTACTTCTTCATGCTTGAAAGAGTTCTTGCATATACGCTCATACTCTCAGAAAGGTCCTGAGTTTTAGGTGCTTCAATGCTTTCTTCTTTCTCTGCGCCAGTCGCCCTTACTTTAGGGAAATAAGATTCCTTGATAGTTTCTAACTTCTCACGGTACTGGTCAATAGTCTCGAACTCTACGCCTTCAGCAAGACCTTGCATTTTCTCTGCTTGTGTAGTCGTTAGACCAGCACATGCTTCTGACAATGCTTTTTCTGCTTTGAACGCATCTAGTTCTTTCTTCATTTCAACGGACTTTTCAAACTCTTCATTGAGTTTGGTCTCAAGTTCGTCCTTGGCGGATGCCAAGTCATCAAGTAGGTCTGCTTTTTCTTCAGGAACATCAATGTAGTTTTCTACAAAGAGGTTCTTCAAACCTGCCATGAATTCTTCTGCAATTTCTGTTTTTAGACCACGCTCAACGGCAAGTGCGTTTTCTTTAACCCACTCTTCGACAACATAGTTCAAGTAGCCGTCAACTTTTTCAGCAAGTGCGCCACGGGCTTCTTCTAGTTTTGCTTCAAACTCTGCTTGAGCAGATTCTTTGATTTCAACTAGTTGCTCGGAGACTTTTGCTTTAACAGCGGCTTCGAAAACAGTCTTTGCTTTTTCTTTAAATTCTTCTGATAGTTCAGCGTCAGAACCAGAAAGAAGTGCATCAACGTCTTCTTGAACGTCAACAGTCAATTCGACTTCTTCTTTCTTCATAGACTTACCCTTTTCGGATTCATCCATGTCGTCTTCTTCCTCATCTTCGTCATCCATTTCTTCGTCATCATCAGAGGCTTCTTCTTCCTCTTCTTCTTTGACTTTCTTAGATGCTTCTTCTAGGTCCTGAACTTCTTCAGAAACTTCTTCTGAGGCTTCTTCAGAAACTTCTTCTACTTCTTCTACAATCTCTGAAGTTTGTTCTGCAACGACTTCTTCAATCGCATCTTCAGATGCTTGAACTGCTTCAAGTTCTTCAGATACAACTTCACCAGTCATTACTTCTTTGTCTTCATTGATTTGCTCTGCAAATTTCTTTAGCATGAGATTAATCTCCTTTATGGTAAGTTATTATCATATAATCTATTTATATAACTACAATTTTTGAATGAAGTCGGAGAACAATCTAATCTTAACTTCTTCTAGTTGAATTGAAGTTGCTAATTCGATTTGCTTCTTGTATTCTCCGATAGCGGATTCTTTCAATACACCGTTATCCCAAATCCATTCCTTGCCTTCCATGATGCCATCAACGAAAGCGTCAGGCGCAGAAGGGTCAGCCACGATATCCGCCGCAGTAGACAGATAGAAATCTGACTGAACGACATTGACACCTTGTGACTGCTTGAGTGAACCCATACCACGAGAAGAAACACCAAGTGTTGCGCCCTCGTCCATTAGGTTCTTCACAATCTTCCCCATTGGTGTATCCATAATCTTTGCTTTACCGATAAAGTTATCACCATCTTTGTAAAGTTCTTTAATCATGTGAGATACACGGTCTAAATTGATAGTAGGTCCGTCGGGATGACCTAGTTCACCGAATGCTCTATTACTAGTTATGTATGTGTCTGAATAACGCTTGACTTCTCTTTCGAGAATGTCAGACGGATAGACACGCCCATTTCTATTCTTTTGGTTTGCTTGCATAAAAATGCCAGATATAAAATACTGCTTCTGTCCTGAGATTTCTTCAGTAATAAACTGTACATCCTGCAAGGCTTCTGAAATTAATTTCATTTATTAAAACCCCTAGTGTCTCGTTTGCGATTAGTCAACTTGCGTTTAATGCTTGCTCTACTCGCTCCTGCTTTTCTTTTTCTAGCCGCCTTCTTTTGGGCGATTTTACGATTGCGTCTTTCTGATGCAGACATGCGAACAACTTTTGTACCTTGTCCTACGGTTCTGTAATTCTTATCAGTCGCAACAACTTTGCGTCTTTGAACTACACCGCCACGAATTCTATTGACCCGTTTTACTCGTGCTTCATCAACTTCTTCGGTATCTTCATCTTCAACATACTCGTCAAGCATATCGTATGCTAGGTCTTTTTTCAACTCATCCAAGTATTCCGCTATTTTACTATTTATAACGGAAATAAAGTTATCTTTGATTGCAGATGCATCGCCTGATTCTATCGCATGAATGAGAGACCTTGACATTACTTCGCCGCCTTCCAAGAAAACTCTAGTGCTTTGGCAAATGTGTCTTTGCTCTTATTAACTAGGGCGATAAACTTATCTTTGTTTGCATCGTTAAGCGCATCAATAACTTTGAGCAATACGTTTGCTGTTGTCATATCTACTTTAATAGATTTACCATCAGCAAATTTAATGCTTTTTGCCTGCTTATCTTTTACAATTGACTTAATAGTTGTGATTGCATCTTCGTCAATCATAAACGTATCTGCTTCTGTGTCTAGTACATCTTCAACATCATTATTGTCAATTTCAAATTCGATATCATCGTCATTGAGACGTACATTACCGTCTTCACTTTCAGTGATGCTTTCAGTAACTAGTGAAGACTTAAAATCTTTAAAGGATTTCATTTTTCTTCATCTCCTGACTTATTGCTTTGTAGAAGGTTGGAAGCAAGTTCACGCTTAATAGTTTCCAATTTCTGAAATGCTTTTTGTGATAGAACTGTATTTACGCTGTTCTGTAGTTCAAGCGCATCAGTCTTTTCTGCATTTTTAATTATGTCCATTACACTCATTAGTAGCCTCCATCATCTTCTTCTGTTGAGATATCACCGCTTTTAATTTCTGCGGCAATGTCAATCTCAAGGTTTTCAATTTCTTCGTCTGTATATTTCAGAACTTCTTTTAGTACTTGTTTGCGAGAGAAATACTTACCAATGTATTGGTCGTAGTCTGCTAGTAGTGCTAGTCTCTCACGCATAATTTCTTGATTTTTAAGTTCAGAGAAATGAGTATCTGCCTTAAAATCGTAATAGATGTTATCTTTTAATTCTTCCCATTCTTCAGGAGAGATAACACCTTTAAGAATAAGTTGTTTTCTTAGTAAGTCATCGAATACATGTGTAAATCGAATACGCAACTTGCGAATAAACTTGTTAAATTTAATTTCATCACGAGTAATCTCATCGCCTTTACCGATAGAAAACGCATTATCGTTATCTAGGCGTGATGATGGAACATTAAGAGACTTATACAACTTGCTCTTAAAGTAATTAACATCATCCATCTCACCAAGGTTTTGACCGCCTGGCAATGTTGATACTTCTGTTCCTCTTCCACCTTCACGGCGTGGCATCCAGAAGTCTTCAAGCATTGACATATGCTTTCGGTCATCATTAATTTCGCCAGTTGAACTGTTATAAACAATCTTGTTTTTATAACGTGCCATGATATCACGCAAGTACTGCTCTGCTTTACCTTTAGGCAAGTTACCTACGTCAACATAAAAGATACGGCGCTCTGGCGCTCTACTTAGTCGATAAATTACAACTGCATCTTCTACTGCACGGAGTTGATTTAGTGGTTTAATTGCTTTGTGTAGATATGAAAGAACAGACTTTCCGTCCTTATCAAGCAAACCTGATGTTGCATATGTTACTGAATCAACAGCAATTTTAACACCACTCTCTGCACCAGTTAGTCCTGCTTCATTATATATGAAATATTCTTCTACAGGTTCGTATGTATTGACATTATTAACAGATTTGTTTTTCTTCGTCTTACGAATCTTTTTAATCTGTCTTGGGTCAATATAACGTAATTCTTTCAAGCCTTCTTGAGGCTTTGTAACGTCAATAACATTGTGATAGTACAATCTACCGTCAACGTACCAACGCTTAAAAATGTCTGCGCCATAATTACTAAAATCTAGTAGGCGGAGAACATTATCAAACTCTTCATTAATTCTTTTCTTAACTCCCGTCCCAAACTTAATACCATCTAAGTTAAGAGATACGGGTGCTTCTTTATCTTCTTGCACAACTGCTTCATTGACGATATCATCAATTGCAGTTTCACATTCTGCTTGCATCGCCATTTCACGATACCTGTTAATAAGGTCCGTTTCATTTTTGGCGTGACCATCCAGGTCAATATACTGACCATATACACCACCAGCCTCAATGTCAACCGCACCATCATCATTCGTGGGTGGAACGAATGAAGGTGTATTGTCATTGGTACCCTGACGGGTTATTTCAAATCCAAACAACTTTGCCATAAATTTACTATCCTATCTCGTAATTGGAGGAGCCTACACTATATTTATAGACCCCTCCAGAGAACGATTTAGATTACTGCATTCGCTACATCAACCCAGTAGTCATACTGGAATGTAACAGTAAACTCTTCGATAGTATCATTTGAGTCCCACGCAACGTCAATTGGTGAGAGGTCAACTGGGAAGATACCTACGAAAGTGTAAGTTTTCAATGTGTCGCCACCTTTACCAAACTGCTTGATAGTACCTAGTGACTTCTGTAGTAGAGGGCTAGGTGTACCAATGTTGGCAATATGTGAGTTGATAGAAGTCATCCAACGCTCAAGACCTGTGCGTACTGCAAAGTCTTCATCGTTAATGATGGTTACTGTCCACTCTGCGAAAGTACGGTTGCCCGCTACTTTCATGGTACGACCGAAGTATGGTACTTCGATAACACCTAGTGTATCGCCAGGAAGTTGTGATGCTTTTGCCATGAATGTGAACTTCTCAGAACCCCCGAAAGGGTTAGTGATTTCACATTCAAATAGGTTGCTTCTTGCACCGCCACCTGTTAGTTGCGCTCTGAAACTGTCAATTGTGAATGCCATTGTTTTTCTCCTTAATTTTTATTTAATTAAAATTGACCGACTACTTCGGAGAAGTCAACACCAGTTCTAACAGCAACAAAGTTCAACTGAATGAAGTTAATTGAACGAGCAGGTTTGATGTAGATATCACCAATAAACTCGTTACGGTCAATTACTTCGCCAGTATTGTTTGTTTCGTCACATACAACACGGAAGTCGTAGATACCACGGCGACCTTGTACGTCACGCAAGAACGGTTCTACCAAGTTGCGGAATTGTGAACGAGTAAACTGGTCGTTAAACTCGAATAGTGAGTACTTAGCGGCAGTAGCAATTGCTTTCTCAAGAACGATAAACAAACGACGGACGTTAATACGGTCAAATGCAGATGGTTTAGCAAGTAGTGTCTTGTCACCGAACAAGATTGTACCTTCGCCTGCGAATGTCAATACTGGGTTTACACCGTTCTTGTATAGTTCGTCACGGAAAGTTTTGCTTGGAGACCATGCTGTTTTAACAACATTCTTAATCTGACCACGGTTGAAGCCAGCAGGTGACCACCATGCATCACGTTGGTCTGTAGCACGAACAACTAGTCCAGCAACATCGCCGTTGAATGGTACCCAGCGGAATGTATCGTTGTACTTGTCGTATTGGTACTTCCAGTTGCCGTCCATGAAGGCGTAAGAAGATGAACCCAAAGTGTTACGGAATTCAACGATATCAGTTGATTCGTTACCTGCATTGTTTACACAATCTGCAAACTCTGGTGATAGGAAAGTTACACAATCCAAACGAGTTTCTGCGATTGCAATCAAGTGTAGTGCAACTGTTTGGTTAGCATCAGCACCCAAGATTAGTGAAACATCAACTTCTTCTGCGTTAGCGAACATGTCGTAACCCAAAATAACTTCTGCATCAGAAGCGGCAGTACCGTCTGCACCAGCAGATAGTGACCATGTGCTAGGAGCAGTGATAGGTGTTTCATCATAGTCTACGCCAGAAGTTGCGGTAACATCCCAATCGTTAGAACCAGCATCATGGTCCATCCAACGAATGAATGAAGAACGACGGTCTAGTACGTTTTTGTAGTTGTTAGTAGAACCATCTGAGTTCAATGCGGCTGGTGCTTTAGAAACGTAAGCGAATTTTTCGATTACTTGACCTTTAGTACCAGACCATTCACCGTCTTCGTCAATAACTGCAATGTGCAATTCATCATTGACTGCGCCACGCTTTTCAGCGTAAGGTGAAGTTGAAGGTGCGCCATCAAAAGATGTAGCATATTCCCACTGTAGTGTTACGTCTTCAGCGGTTAGGTCTGCGCTGAATGCACTGTTTAGTGTAGCACCTGCGCCAGTTACTGCGGTAACAATTTTAGTTTCGCCACCAGAAATAACTAGTGAACCTACTGCTAGAAGCGTATCAGCATCAGCAAGAGTTAGTGCAGTACCAGAAGTTGTTACTGTTGCAGTTGACTCAAATGCGGCGGCTGAAGCACAGATAGAAACTTTTAGTGAGTTACCTAGTGCGCCTGCGTATTTTGCGGCAAAAGTGCGTCCTGAGACAACATTCTGTCCGCCTTCCCAATTGCTTTCCCAATCTTCGTCATTGGCAATGAGAAGTGCATCACCACCATCTGTGGTTGCGTTTGCTTGACCGTCTTGTGCAACACGAACAACCTGTAGGCTGTTACCGTATGCTAGAAAGTTAGCGGCTGTGAAAAAAGACACTGCGGTGCTGTTGTTTGGCTTGCCGAATACATTTGCAAGTGAATCCTCATTACCGAGCAGTCTACGCTCCATAACCGGACCCCATGCGAATTCGCCAGCAATACAACCGCCAGTTGCCGCAACGGCTGGAACTACGGTAGTTAAGTCAATTTCAGTGACATTAACACCTGGGCTTAGTTGAAATGGCATATTTCATTCTCCTTAATTAATCATTTGCGTGTGAAGAATATGGGTTAATCAAATTCTTTGTTTAACACTACTATTTATCATTCTTCATTCTTTAAGATTACAAAATTATTTTATCTCACCATTTGAGATTATTGTCTGTAGACCAAACTTGTCCAGTCCCATCAACATACGTTCTGTCTATATCATTCACACCATCATCAATAAAACCGAACGGGGTTAATTCTTCATCTATCATATCACGGTTAAAGTCTTCAAGTTTTCTCCTGAAATCCATATCCGTAAGTTCTTTGAAGTACTTCTGAGTTGTCATCCAAGAAAACAACACAAGACACATAACTAAATCATCGTGACTTCCTGACTCTGCTTCATAAGATTGCGCTTTAGAAACAAATGTGTTCAACTCAGAAATTATATCAAAATCATTCAATATTAGTTGGTTGCTGACAACTAGGTCTTTCAGTGTAGAACATCCCATTCGCTTTACATGTTTTGATGTTTTAACACCAAACGTGACGTTCTTACCAAATCCAGCCCCAATTTGCTGACCTGCTCTACCCATTTGTGCAACAGATAAAACATTTTCATATTCTAGTTCTTGGTGGAGAATATCTGCCACTTGTGAACCAACATCATTAATTTCCACCAATACATATGCATCGTTATATTTAGTAGCCGCGGCTTTTACAACATTCGGATACAATAGCGGTGAAATATCTCTATTTCTATATTTGGCAACAACTTTATATGGATGTTGTGATATATCAAAAATAACAAAAGCAGAATAGTCTGCACCTGTTCCTCGTGAAGTATCAACCACCATCGCATATGCCCCATCTTGTTTGGGGTCTTCGTATATAGAAGTACCTTCTTTGTTATATTTAGCCGTTTCGTATGTTAGAGTTCTTAGTTTAGAACCTGGAATCAAAGTGTTAGAAGAACCAATGAATTCACATTCGAATTCGACACGGAATTGGTCTTCTGAAGTGTTTGCAATCTGTTCTGCTTTCCACTTCTCATCACGCCCCGGTATGTCTGACCAGTGAACGTCAACTCGTTTATAAGTGTTACGCCCCTTCTCACTATCATGCCATAACTTGTAGAACATGTTAAGACCGTTAGGAGTAGATGTGATTAGAACCTTTGTAGTTTTACCAGAAGAGATTGTTGGGTATACAGAAGCAAAGAATTCTTCTTGTAGATTGCCAGGAATGAAAGCAAACTCGTCTAAGTAAATTAAGTTGAATGAACCACCACGAACAGCAGAGGATGATGTAGCAGAACTTAGAATCTTTGAACCGTTTTCAAGTTCAAGGTTACCTTTGTTCCACTCTACAATACCCTGTTGCATCCATCTCGGCAATGCTTCATATGCTCTTTGAATGCGAGATAGAATTTCTCTTGCTTGTGATAGTTTATGTGCGAGAATCGCAATGCTATATTCTTCGTTGAAGAGAACTGCATGGAGTAGAAGTGCGGCGATTGTGATGGTCTTACCAGACTGACGAGGCACCTTACAAATCACAAAGCGATTTGCCTTTACTTTGTTGATAATATCTGTTTGGAATTCATAAGGTACAAATGGAATAAAACCCAAGTCTACGTTTACAATCTTAACGTAGTTTTCAATAAAGTACTCTGGGTCATTTGCACACTTCACCCATTCTTTTACTTGCTCTTCAGTAAATGATGTTGCTATGTTCGCCCGTTTTAGGTTTGGGTTACCTAGATAGTTCTCACTCATCTGTTGTTCTCGCCCCACCTTTTGCTAATTGCATTAGGTGCTTTTGTAGTTCTTTTGTACTACCGACAAATAGAGTATTATTCTGAACCTGTGTTTTAGGTCCATCGTATTCTTCTTTATCTATCTCTTTCTTCTTTTTGTGAATATCAATCAAGTCTTTATTGGCTTCAACCATAGTCTTAATAAGTGTACTTGCAACTTCATATGCTCTTGGTTGTTCGCTCTCTGAAGCAAGACGCAGGATTCCCTCGACTGCTTCTTCTCCAGACGCAATTAAACGAGTGATGTTTGCTCTTGCTTTATCGAAGTCTTCATCTGTTGTGCTATATGAACTTTGTTGTTCAATAACCCTCATAGGATGTATGACTTCAGTAGCCTCAATAATTTCAGATTCGATATTGAGTGCTTCTTCAAGTTTTTCTTCTACTGATTTCTTCATGCTATAGAACCTTAATTATCTATGGAGTCTCGCCTGGGATACTTGACTGTGCAAACCCAAAGTCATCTGTGGTCAACCCGTTAATATCATTTACTGTTGCTGTTGTGCCACCGTCTTTAACTGCACCACCATCTTCATTTTGTTTAAATGCGCTAAGGACAGTAGACTGAATAAGAGAACCGTTGCGTACAGAACCATACATGTTACCTTTCATTGTGAAAGTCAAAGTCCAAATTAGAGACCTTCTACTTGCAAACTCTCCCTCATACACATCTTCTAACTGTAAGTTATTTAGTATGATTGGAATATCACGTTTAATGTCCAACTCTGGAAACTCATTAATAGTCACAGTAAAATGCGGAGTAAAATACGGCAAAATCTGCTCTAGTAATTGGGTGCCATCATCAGCATTTTTTACCATGATGTATAGTGAGAAGTCGTAGTTATACGGAACTGGTGCAAATGAATATTTAACACCTTCACCATCTTTTTGATTAGTAATAGTGTTGAGAGAATTCAATTTTCTCTCTGCGTCATATGTTAGAGCATCCATTTCGAATGCCATTCGAGGCAAAGATATTGCTTCGGTTTGAGTGAACTGACCAGCATCTAAACGTGCAAGAAACTTTTCTTTTGGTCCAAATGAAATTGGTACTTTTCTTCTTTCAATCTCATTACCATTTACATCAAATTTTCGAACATACAAATCATTAAAGAGATTGCCGAAAACGACAACCATCTTTTTAATTGATGCATGATAGAATGTGTGACCTAATGCCATAATTAATATTCCTCACTGAATGGGTTATCTTCACTAAAGTCAATGATACTATCAGCCTGAGATTGGTATGTCTTATTATCAGCATCGCCAATAATATCTGGGAATATCATAGTTTCTTTAACGCCCAGGACATATACTGCACCAGATGCATTACCTGTGACAGTTCCGCCACTATTAAAGTTGCCATTGATAGTTTGTATAGTGAGAATTGAATCTGTAGGATTCCAATCAGAAACAACTGCTTTTGCAGTGAAGTCTTCTAAGGAAAGTCCTTGATATACTTCTTCACCTACGGTATAATCACCAGAACCATCAGCCAATGTTAATTGAACTGTGTACTGATGTCTTGATACGTTATCATCAATTTCTTCAATGCCAGTGTTGACAACTTCACCATTTGGTTCAAATGTCTCACAAGTAAGTCTAAGTATGTAAGTCCTACCAATCTGATAATATACTTCTTCATCTTCTACATGCATAATCTGCATTAGATAGTCTGTAAGTGGGAAGTAAATCAAATCGCCTTCTCTTGGCTTTGTGAAATCCAATCCAGCAGTAGTTGCTTCTGTGGCGAATCGTGTTGTTGCTACAATAAAATCTTGGGAGTCTCTTACTTCAACCCCAAATTTTGACAACAAGTCACCATCACCTTGGAATCCATCAACTCCACTGATATATGCTTCAATTGTAAATTCTGTAGTAAATGTCGAGTTTCTTACTTCATTAAATACATCATCAACATACGCATACTCTCTAGGAATATAACGAATATCTTGACCAAAGATTTGAATTGATTCAACAACCAAATCATTAGTTAGTGACTGTTCTGAAGTATTTGTGTAGAAGTTGAAATACTGATTAGTTGCCATTGTATGCTACCCCTTAACCCGTGAAAAAATCAACGGGCAATTCGTGCTTCAATTGCATTTCTTGTTCTAGTTCTGTGATTTCTTGTTTTGCTTCTTCTAGTATTGCTCTGCCGTTCATTGTCACTCCACCAGGAAGTGTAATGCCTTCATACTTAGACATGTTCATACCCCATTGCTCTTTAATTTGTGCAGTGGCATATTCTTTTAGGAATCTATCTCCCCAAATTTGAACATTGACAGTTGGGTCAATGATTCTGTAACATTCAACAATGATATAGTCATCAACACTCAAGTTGTCTGACCAGTTCATATCAATGTGTAGTTTGTCTGTATGTCGCTCATGGCGAATAGGAGAAATCCCATTGAACATGTCGTCCAACATACTGAGATGTGAACGCATTGTAGTATAATCTGCTACTGATACAGAAGTGAAGTCAAAAACATCATTCAAGTGCATCTGGTATCTAACATCAAACATACTGGATGAAGAGTTAGCACTATCAATGCTTAGAACACGGACAACCGTAGTCACACTATTATCTAGTGTGATGTATTCATTGTCTATGTCATCTTGAGTGATTTGATGTTTAACGTATGTTCGTGATACTGCATCAGAATGATAGTCTTGAAAATACTCAAGAGCATCGTCAATTCTGTCTTCTATTTGCTCATCAGATACGTTAATTTGAATTACGCCATTACCCAACCTACGGAGGCAATATGCTTTAAATTCTGTTCTATTGGTTGGTGATGCCATAACGTCCTCGTACCCTTTGAAAATGCTTTATTGATTCTATGACTATTTAGTTCACAACGAATCGGAAGCAAAAGTAAGTGTGGAGGGTTTCCCCCCCACACTCTCGGTTTCTTAGGCTTGAGATTCAGACCATGAAATCTTACCAGATACGAAGAACGGGTTAGTTCCAGAAATCAGAGACGTTGACTGAGGCTGAACTGCGAGAGTTAGCAAGTCAGGTCCGTTCGGGAAGATACCGTCACCACCTAGAATTGAGTTACCAAGTTCTAGTAGTTCATCTAGTGCGATATCAATCGAACCCGCTGAACCTTTAACAGAGTAGATGGTTGTACCGCCAACTAGAGTATCACCGTGGTCATGGTTGATAATCTGTGATAGTGATGGCGATTCTGCACCTTGGAAATCTGCCTTAGATGGTGTCGCATTTAGAATCAAGAAGATTTCAACGTCTTGTGAAGTTGTGATACCTGCTTGACGCAAGCGCAACTGCATTCTGTTGATAATCTCACGCTCACCAACTGCACCAGTCAAAGAACTATCAACAGATGGTGCTAGTCTTAGTGATACTAGTGGTAGTGGAGCATCCAAGTCAATCGCTGTAACCTCACCGTTAATCAATGTCGCCGCAGAAGCAATTGTTGCTAGAGCAGGTTCAGAGTTAGTTGCAGGGTATGAAGTGAAGACTTTAGAAGCCGCACCAGCAAGTTTAACTTGAGTTACATATGTACCTTCTGGTAGTTGTGAACCTCCAGATACTGTAATCTGAGAACCCACAACAGTTGCAGAAGCACTTGCTTCAACACATGGGATGGCGTATACGAATACACGATTACCATTTAGAGTAATAACATCGAATGTTGATACTGCGTTTGAAGCAAAGGTTCTGCTTGCACCGTTAGTAAATGCGAACGGCTTGGAGTTACGAGAGAACAAGTATGCTTTATCGTCATCAAAGCGACCATCCATGATAACAGAAGTACCAAAGTGGAATAGTGTTGGCGCAGTTGATGGCGCTGGACCATTCTCAATCTCGTATCTGCCTGGGAGGTTACCAGAACGGAAGTAAGATTCTGACAAGCGGTTGTTGTGGATAAACTGGTGAACGTACTTAATGTGACCTTCTCTATCCTTGAAACCGAAGCGAACTTTACCAGCACCGTACCAAGAGTAGTCAGCATATGCCATCTGAATCTTAGTCAAGTCAAGATTGTAACCTGAAGGACCTTCTCCATCACAGGCATCAATATTCCAGTCGTGTTGTGCTACTTTGCGGTTTTCTGTCTTAGTTGCTTTAATGCCAGTAGCAGTAATACCACGATATGCAGGCTGTACAACCATTCTCAAATCGCTTGTTACTTCAACGACTTTGTATGATTGACCACGAATGACAACTCTTCCACCTACCTCAACTTGAGTAGTGAATGATGTATTCTTACCAGTGATAACTTGTGAGTTACGACTTGCAGTTACGGAGCCAGCCAACTGTAGTGTTGAAGAGCGAACTACTGCATATAGTTGTTGACCATCGTATTCGTAGAAGAATCCGTTTTGGTCGTCAAACATACCTGCACGAATGAAACTGTCAGTCCAGCCAGAACGAACGTATGATGGGAAACCAGACGCTTTCGCTTCATCAGGAGCCACAGCCATTTCATAAGTGAATGAGAATGCATCAGGTACACCTGTTACTGAGAACGTGCCGTTGTATGGATTGTTAGACAAAGCACCAACTTCTGCACCTGAAATTTTAACTGAGTCACCAACTTTCAAGTTATGCTGTTCTTGAGTGACAACTTGGGCAGTTGTGCCTGTTGATTTCACCAATTCACGCATAACTCGTGATGGATTGAAGTTAATCGCAAGTGAGTTCTGAATGCCCTTACCAGACTGGTAACGGAAGTACTTACGAGATTGACGAACAATCTTACTGTCAGGTGAAGTACCCGCAGTGATATCAACACCACCGTCAAATGACTTGTGTAGTGAGTAACCATCTGGACGTAGCATTACCTGAGTAATAAAGAAGTATTCGGCAGGTGTGCTTACTGTTTCAGTAAATGTTTCATACACACGCATCTTTTCGTCTGTTTGAATATCACGAACTGTCATTGAGTAAACGTAGTTTGCACCTTTTACATAAATTCTGTCAAAACGCTTGAATGTAGTCAAGAATTTAGAACCAGAACCAGTGATTGTAGTCCCACCTGAACCAAAAGTGATTAGACCTTGACCAGTAATTGACTTAATCAAAGAACGTGCTTTGAACGTATGTGTGCCAGTCTGAGGAGTCAAACCAGTTTCAATGTTATTAAGGGCAGAATCTGCGGATACTGCAAGTTTAAATGAAGTTGAAGATACTGCAATGACATAGAACACGCCACTAGTTTCATCAGTCAACATTGCAGTGTTGCCCAATCCAGCATCATATGTTACTTTTTCACCTGTAATCAAGTTGTGTTCGATTCCAAGTGTAATAAGACCAGTTGTGGCATTAACATCTGCGGCAGTGAATTCATATTCACGAGCAGGAATCTTGAAGTCTGTCTGTAGAATAAATTCATTATTCAATGGAACTTCTTCAATCATAGCAAACACACCGTCATATGCGCCACGAAGAGAGTCAACTAGGAACTCTTGTTCGCCTACTGGGTCGGATGTTGTATCAAGAAGAACAGTACCAGTAGCACCAGTAACAACGAATCGAATTTCCCACCAGTTGGTCATACTACCAATTCTTTGGTTGACACGAGATGTTGGGTTGAATGTAACGTCTACACCCAAGGAACCGCCGTTGTCTACAAGTAGTGAAGACACATCTTTCGCCGCCCAGTTTCTATCGTTTCTGAATGTCTGAGTATCAGCACCACCAGAACGACCGATGAAGTAGTTAGTGCCATCAGTAAATGACATTTCAACGTATTCTTGGTTTTCACTGAAGTCACCACGATATTGAACAGCGGTAATTGATGCACCAGTAGGAGTAATACCTAGAGGAGTCTCAAAGTTTACAAACTCAGTGATAGTAGCGTTACTCGCACGACCAACAGTTGCAGTAGTAGCACTTGCGGCAGTATCAACAACTTGTGTCAAAGTTAGACGGGAATCATTAACACGATTCAAGTTGTATGCAGTTGCATTGGCGATTCCACCGACTACATCAGCAACAATAGTTTCAGTGAAGAAAATGTAGTTTTCATCTACGCCGCCAGTAGCATAAGCATTATCTGGTGCATTGATAGAAATTGCAATGTTACCATCAGCATTTATGCCATTATCTGGGTTACCAGCAGTCCATTCAATTGTACGAGTATCTGAATCAACGTCTACAATTGTCTGATTGAATACTGCTACTTCTGGGTTTGATACCCATGTAGACCATTCATCTAAAGTGCCATAGTCAGCATTACCCTTGAACCATAGTTTAGGCTTCTCAGCCAAACCGTCCAATCCAGTAATTGTGATTTTGTATGTCTGATTTTCATACATACGAACCGATGCGTTTTCTTCATTTTCACCAATGTTACGACCATTAGAAGTATATACTCCTGTTGCTTGGTCAAATACGCTATTGTACTCAACTGTTGCTGGTTCATTTAGACCAGAAGCAAAGTAAGTTGCAGGTGACTGAGAAACAATCTTGTGGTTGTTCACATAGAATGTATTGTACAAATCGTTTTCTGTGTTATAGACAACGGTAAATGCATCTGGGAAGTCAAGAATGTCATCAGTATTAGGTGCAATACCCAATGTGATGCGGAACAAGTCTGGAGATACTACAGAAAGTGTAACCTCGAAAGATTGTTCTGCAATAGTTACGCTTCCACCAGAGGTGTTTGCGAACTTAAATCTTTGACCAGCATCGTATGCAGTTTGGTCAATAGTAACAGTAGCAGTTTGGCTACTAGTGATACCGTGAGCAACTTCATAAATTGTGTTTTTGTCTGAATTCAAATCTGCAACAAACATGTAATACACTTCAGAGTTGGCGCCATAACGAATAAATCTGTCTGCATCTCCGCCCATGTTGTAGTTGATTCTGAATGCACCATCACCAAACACATCACCAGCATATGTTTTACCTGTTACGGACGCAGTTTCACGAATCACATTAGAACTGACAGGTTTAACTACACCGTATCGTGAGTTAGCATTGGTAGCACTAGACACATATAGGTCACGGGCTGTCTCATCTGACTGACCGGCATCAAGAATAACACCAGGTACACGATTGGCAAATGCGAGAACACGATTTGGACGTACACGACCTAGACCCCAGCCACCAGATACTAGTGCAAGGTCAGCACCAGATTCTTCATAGTAGGTTGCTTTGAATGTTGCTCTTTGTGCATCAGTAATTTCAAGTCGAATTAGAACGTGGAAATATGAGTTGGCGGCAATCAATGTGCTTGATTCGTTCAAGTCATAACGCCATTGACCAAGTGCGCCAGTGTTGGCTGTGACACCACCAACAGCATCCGTAATATCAAATGAGTGATTTAGTTCCCCTGGAACTTCACTATCAACGAAGGTGCCTTCTGGGTTTGAGGGACCAGTACCGAAAGTGATTGTAGCGTTTCCTGATGGGTCATAGAAAGTAACAGTTGAAAATTCATCTGCCGCATCAAAGTCACCACCCGCTTCACCGATACGGTCAAAGAATAGTCGTGCGCCGCCTGCAACCAAATCATCAAGATATCCAGTCCAGCCACCAAATGCGTTTGCTACTTCAATAATACCTTGGTTTTCGCCATCACCGTTTACACGTTGGTCGTATGTTGTGACTTTAAAGCGGTTTGCAGTAAGTGCAGAAGTAGAACCATGGCGGTATTCGTCAGTCACACTATATGTGGTATTGCGGTAACGAGTCGCAAGTGAGTACTCTGTGTATAGTAGGTCGTATGTTGGGTATGCTTCACGAATTTTATAGCAGAGACCAATACGACATGCGCCTTTTGCGTTTGCAGGAACACTGAGAGTAACTTCAGTAGTCAACGCAGAGTTTGAATACAATTTAATTGTGTTTGAATCAATAACACCGACATAGTAAACTACGCCATCAACAAGACCAGCATCAGTGTCTTCAAGTGTAGGTGTATTGAACAGCACAGTAGAACGATTAGGCAAATCGTGTGAAGGCCATGTGATTGTATTAGTGTCAGTATCTATTGTAGTAGGTGAGATGTATAGTGTATATGTTGACTGATAATCCCATGGAACAATTTTAGACTGTCGTACACCAGTACGACCAGTGTCTTCAGCGGAAACAACAGAAATGTTAGTTGTGAACACTGCATCAGTATCAATGTATGGACGACCATCAGGAGCAGTTGCTTGTGCGTCTGAAACGATTAGTGACTTAGGTCCAATTGTGTTACGAAGATACACTTTTGTGCCGACTGCAAAACCGTGAGTTTCATCAGTAGTAACGTCAATCTTGGAAGGTGAACCACTATCTGTCTGTGCGCCGTCAATAACGGAAACTGGGAGTGGGCTTCCTTCAAAGAACTTAGCAGGCACGATTGTTGTATAACCACCAGCAATGTTACCAGTAGTTGTTGCAGGAACATCTAGTTCGAAGAAGAATACAAATTCGCCATCGACACCAGAGATTGTGAAGAAACCTTCTGCTTGATAATCATCAAGACCTTGAACAGAAACTGGGTTACCTAGTTCAATGTTATGGGCAACATTACAAGTAACTTTAACTTGCTTAGAACCAGCAACAGATTCAACAGAAGTAATACCATCAAGTGGTTTGTCACCAGATGAAGAGTATACAGTAGGAATGTTGTTTACGGATTGAAGTGTTTCCCACTTAGTTGACTGTAGACCATATTCAAAGTCAGTATCAATCAAGTTTCCTGGGTTAGATACACGAATTTTACCAACACCATCAAGCAAATCTTCGGCGAAAGTAATTCGTTCTTCTTGTACTGAGACAAAAACTTGAAGTTTATCGCCAGAGAAGATTTCAGCATCATTAGCAGTATCGTATGCTAGATTAACTGTAGTCTTTTCCGAAGTCTCATCAAAGGTTCTTGTGCCTTTGAAGTTCTGCGAATTAAACTGATATAGTGTTTTGCCCGCAGTAACATCAGTGATAAGAAGGATGTCTTGCTTATCATAGTTACCTCGAAAGGTGACTGTGCCAGCGGCTTTATCAAACGTAACATACGCTGATGGAATTAGATGTCTTGCCATTTTTTGTTTTCTCCCAAGAATTTATATACTAAGATGATTGTTCACATTATAACTATATTTATACAACAAATTATCCACCGAAGCCGATATGATACGCTGTAATATAATCTCTAATGTCTTCATCTTGAAGCCTAAGTGTACCACGAATATTGATATCTGTTGCAAGTTTCGCAGATTGCACTGCTTCATCAGCAAGGCGAATTGTTGTAATTGCGCCATCAGCATCTAGTACGTTAACCACATTGATAAGGTCGTTTGTTCGTGTAACCCATTGTGTGATTGAATTTGAATTATTAAGTGTTGCGATTGACATATTATGTCCCCTCTACATTTTATTTATAAGTTGAGTCAGAAGCGATTTTATATCACTTATGTCCTGTTCCATACTATTTAGTCGTTCATCTGCCTCTGCTTGTGCTTGGCGTAGTCTTTTTTTCTCAAGATGCTCCTGAATCTCTTTCTCATTCCTTTGGAGAATAATCGCTTTAGAGTAGGGGTCTCTAGCATAATCTGGTTTATCTTTCACCCCCGCAAAAGATTGCTCTTCGGGGGGTGAAATGTTTGTTATCATCAACGACTTGTCTGGCATTATTACGAACTACCTGTTAGGATTCTCAAATCTTGACAGTATGGTACACGGGCTTTACTATCAGTGAACAGACACACTTTAATTGCGAATGTTACAAAGTTTCCGAATTCCACACCATTTACGTTAGTGTATGTTACAGTTCCTGTCGGTGGTTTCCACTCCAAATCAATTGTATCACCAAAGTATGTAGAATACAAATCTTGCTCTTGTAACTGCATACGAACGTATGGTGTATCATCAAACGCACTGTCATCACCAGAAGAAAGAACCTTGTAGTAAACTTCAATGTTCGAACCACGTGGTTTGTAGCAACGCATTCTGGCAGAGATTGTATCAGAAGCAATACGACCCTCTGGAATTGTCACTTGACGGGTTACATAACGAGCCTGAGCATTACCATCCAAGTTGCTGGTTTCACCCAACACTCTGAAGATTGGTGCAACTTGCCCTACGTCAGCGGCAACTGTAATGATAGGTGTTTCATAGTAACCTTGACCCTCAGAAGTAACACGCAAACCAATCAACTCGCCAGAGGCATGAATGTCATCATCACCAAAAGATACGTTTGCAATAGCACTGAATCCACTACCAATACCAGAGATAGTAATTCCACCATTTTCGGTAGAAGGCGGATTCTCTGGGTCATACCCAGTACCATTTCCAAGCATCAAAATCTCTTTAGAACTAATGCCACCATTGTTAATGATTTGGTCAATAAACAAAGTACGAGAAGGTTCAATGTCAACTGCTGGTGAAACATCTGCATTGGTAGATGTTAGTGTATATTTCAAGAAGAAAGTACCAGCCTCAGGACCAGCCGCCATTCTTCTATCTGTAAACACGTTCTCGCCAGGAATGTACTCTTCCCATGCACTATTGATTGCTTGTTCTGGGTCAAGGTCATCATTCTTACCGTTGTCTTCTGTAGTACCTTTCCAGTAGAACTTAATATCAGTACTCTGACCTGGGTCGATAGTTTCAGTCATTGTTCTGAATACTTGGTACTCATACAATTCATCCATCTCATACTGACCAAGAACTGCTTCACCAACAACACTAGTGTCAAAGTTTGCTTTGTACATACGGAACATCAAATCTTGTGTCTGTTCAGCAGTCCATGTAGAAGCATTCTGTGACTTGAACAAAGAACCAGCATATGGCTGTTCTGTAATTCTATTGGAAGAACCTAGAATTTCTTTGCCCATCTCTGAGATGTAGACTTCATAGTTATTTGAGTTTGACAACAATACAATTGCATATTCGCCTGGTTCCAAGTAGACTGGAGAAGGGAATGCTACTGTAGTTGGTGCCGCAAGAATACTTGCATTGTCAAAAGGATTCTCTGGCAATACAACATCAGCAGGCGGAATATCAAACTTACCAAAAGGTACAATAACAGCACTATCTGGATAACCGTTGTTTGTCGGACGAATTTGCACTGAAACAGGAACAGATTCATCTTTAGACCTGAAGAACAAGTCCAACTTAGTAATGTAAATGCCTTCTGGATGTTTAACTGCATCAACCAAGATAGATTCCGCTACTGGGTCGTACCAACCAACTGTCTTTTTAGTGACTTCTCTATTGGTTACACGAGTTACCGCAGAACGTACTGTTCTAGTTTCTGTTACAGTTTCACGAATTAGTGCAGGTTCACGAGTAGTGATAGTTGTGTTTTGCATAATCTTCTTCTGACCAGATGCGGTGTATGTCGCATCGGCTGAAGTTGTAGCATCAACTGGGTCTGCTTTATTCGGGTCATCTAGTAGACGGAAAGTTCTTTCGCCAGTCTTAAAGCGTAGACCTGTCTCACCTTCATTAGGAAGATTAAACAAACCTGCAATGCGACCAGAACCATCAGTCTTGAGAGCATCACCATCCTGTGCAGTAGTAATACCAGCCAAACGTGCTGTTGGTGGGATTCTTGTTACAGATACACCGTCAGCGTTTTGAATAGTAGTAACAGTACCCTTAATCTCAAGAGTTCTAGCATTGTCAGAAATAATCTGGTCAATTGCGGCTTGAGTTCCAGGTTGCTCTTCAGTAATGATGTCGTCTACTGTGCGTTTAATGTCATAAGTTGCTTCAAACTCAAACTTAATATCGTAGAAGTTTGTCATGCCACTAGGAGCATAGTTTACGCTACCAGTAGGGTTCAACCATACACGGAGGTATTGCTTACCCGAAACTTCATATAGTCCACTGATAACATTACGTCCGCTTGGGCTTGATGCATCCCAGTTTGTGTCTGTTTGCCACTTAGATGATGCACGAACACCAGAGAAGCGACCAGCCAAGAATCGGTTTGTACCGAACAACCAATGCCAGCGGCGTCTCCACCAGCGTCTAAACCAGCGGCGGCGCTCATTTGCAAATCGAACAACAATGTATTCTGAACCTGCATTCAAATCGCCACGAACTTGTACGCCAGTGACTTTTAGAGTCTTAGCGAAGATTTGGTTTCCATTCTCGTCATTACCAAGAATATCCGAGATATTGTATGTGTTAATGATACGTCTACGGTGTCTACGACCAACAGCAGGTGACCACTTTCCACTCACTGTTGCAGACTGAATGACAGTACGCTTAACAATACGAGTAGAGAATGACTGCTCGGAAGTCAGACCTGCAACAACAAGTCTACCTGTAGAACCATCATGACCAGCAACAATGTTACCACGACCCAAAATAGTTGTTGGGTCATCCAAGTCATAAACAACAACTTCTTCTTTTTCTAAGAATCTTTGTTCTTCTGGAATAGAACTTGCGGCATATGTCAAGTTTGTACCGACAATATCAAGAGTATTGGCTGGTTTAGAATATGCTGATACATTAACGCCATCGAACCAAGGGTATACTGTAGTGTTTGGCTTCATGCCAGTGACATTAAAGAATACTTCTTTTGCTCTCATCCATGGAATGATTGTAATATCAACAACTTTATTTCCTAAAGACTTCTGTACTGTCTTCATACCCCAACGAGTACGAATACCTGTTCTTGTTTGTTTACGAGTTGTTACTGTTGTCTGTCTAGTTACCGCTGTGGTTGTGCGAGTAATTGGACGACCTTTTCCTCTAACAAAGTTAGCAAAAGATGTTTCTCTTACGTTTTTGGTAGTACGACTAGTTGCTGTGTTTGTTGTTTTACCTGTCCAAGTAGTTTCCCAGTTGTTCCATTGCACACCACCACCAACAAGACGATTAGTACGCATGTTAGCATTCAAAACATCAATCTGGGCACGATACGCATCGTTTTCACCACTCATGTTTACGTTGAGTGTTGGACGCTGTTCAGTTTCAACCCAGTTGTCCATGTGAGGAGACAATTCCATAACACCCAAGAAGTTTGCAATGTTATATGGGTTTACGTTGATTGCTTTAGAACACAAAGGAACTTCAATAAACAACTCTGGAGTGTATGGTAGCGTAATTAGTTCGCCTGTACGCACAACATCGTTAGAATTTTCTTCATCCATTTCCATTGAAGTCTGGTACGGTTCAAACGGAGGACGCAACTCACCTGCTTCAAAGTCAATTGAACAGTCGTGGTCGGCATTAGATACGTCACCAATTTCGTGACCATTAAATCCGTCAACTAGAATACCAGTTTTGAGTGCTAGTGTACCATCTGCATTTGTAATTGTCAATGCGTCTGCTTCTGCCTCAAGAGCATTCATTACAGTTAGATACTCAAGGTCGTTCAAGCGAGTTTCAATATCGCCCAAGTCACGAGAAGTATAGTTTTTCTGTGGAATGTATTCGTATGTTACATCATCTGGACTGAATGTATATGCAGGAACATCAATCAAGAACAATGTCATGCCATCATTTGGTTCTGCTGGATATTCAGGACGCAATGAAGACACACCTTTGAGCAAGCGGAAAGTTTGGTCTGAAGTCAGTACCAAACGGTCTCTACGCTCTAGGTAGTATGAGAAGTCTACATCAACTGTAGTAGTTGGTAGAGGTAGTCGTGAACCTTCTAGGTCAGTAAACACAGTTACGTTTGCTAGTTCTGCATCAACGATATTACCAGAAACAATTGCATCTCTACGGCGACCACGGAAGTCCAACACATTTCTCAAGTCATACAATTGACCTGTTGTATTTGAACTAAACTGCGGAATATTTTCATATGCAACGTCTGAATATGAGTTTACAGTAAACACACCAGTATTACCAGAAGTAATATGCTGGAAGTATCTAAACTGCACTACAAGTTGTCCAACTGGAGCAACAGAACCTACACGATATGTGATTGAACCATAGTCATAGTAGTTATCTTTTTGTCCTGATACAAGTGTGTAGTTGCCTGCTTGGTTAGCAAACGCCACAACACCTTCACCATCAGTTAGGTTACCTGATGCATCAACAGTATAGTTGTTTAGTGTAATTCCGTTTTCGGCATCACCAGAATCCCAAATACCTACAATATCATATACATCAGATGTGTATAGATTCAATGTCTGAGATGTAGTAAAAGATGGAGATTCGAATGTCAAGGTTTTCAAAGCAAGAGATTTTGCTTTTTCTGACCCGTTGTTGACATTCAATGTTGTAATAAGGTTAAATGTTGTACCCGCGGATGGTGCTACTGCAAGTCCACCAGTTGCAGGAAACTCGACACGCAATGTATCTGCGGCATCATCTGGACGACCAGCATCAATGCTTAGAATTACGCCAGAAGTTGGACCTAAGTCAACAGTATCGCCGGGACCATATGAGTAGCCATTAGCATCAGTAAATGCTCCAGCAGAAAGAGTCATTGTGTAGTAGAACTGTGCTACTGTACCAGAAATTGTACCTGCGCTTGGGTAAAATAAGTTATTACTGTCAGCAGAAACAATAGGTGCAGAATCTACACCACCCGAACCTGCGTTAGGAATAGTGATGTTGGTGTACAGTCTTTGATATGAATAATCAATATCATCAGTGCCACCTTCAGATGCAAGTAGACCACCTGATTTAATTGAACGAATATTGTCGTATGGTAGTTCAAAGATTAGTGTGTTATTGCTTGGTTCAAACAGAATACAAGCATTATTTGCTTCTTGGTCAAACTTACCATCGTCAGCAACTCTTGCAGAAACATCAAATGTATATGCGCCAGATGCAAGTGTAGAAACTGCAAGTGTTTCCAGATTATCAAATGTATTTCTGAGAACATTGATTTCATACAAGTATGTGCGATTCTTAATATCAACCTCAAGACCGTCACCAAAGTTGGTGTTGTCTTTTTCGTGAAAGCGAATCATACGAACTTTAGCAGTACCAATCTTAGCATGATTGTCGTATACCCATTCTGGGATACTTGTACTTGTGAAAGTTTCGTTTGTATCAGTCGTGTAATCGAATAGTGCAGTAGTGCCATCAGCGGCAAAAATGTCTATCTGTCTATTTGTCTCGCCGATAGTTGATGCTATAGTATCCCAGTCTGCAAGTGATGCGCCTGCATAAGTTGGCGCAGGACCAGCAGTACCAGTTAGACGATACCACTTTAAATTGTTTACAGTGTCGGTCGCAATCTCTGCAATCACGCCGTAATAGTTTCCACTTGCAAAGTTAATCTTCAGAATGTTACCGACAACAGGGTCTGTTTCAGTAGAAAGAGCATTTAGTGTTGAGTTGTCTACACGAACCCATGCACCGTATGCGTATGATAGTTGATACTGAGTATTGAGCAAGTCAACTTGTTCTTGGTTTGCAACGTCAAAAATACCGAACGAGCGGTTTGTAATAACGTAGTTACCAAACTGAACACCGATGTTGTTACTTTCTGCAACATCAAATTCTCTTGCTTTGTCTAAATCTTTAAGTGTGCGAACTGGAGTTTCAAACGCACGACCTAGAATGTATGCACGACCAGGACCAATCTCCAAAGAAAGTTTTGCTTCATCTGGAATTGATGCTTTGTGTGTTAGAACATCCAATGTGAATGGGTCTACTACAAAGTTGCCGTGAATGTCGTAAATGGTTCTTGCTAGTTCATCGCCAAGTGCAGAATATACAGGATACTTAACTGCTTTATCAACACCACCAGCAGTGAGGCGATATAGTTCGATAAAGTCAATATCAGACGTACCTGCGATTGGGTCTGCATTATTAGAAGTTGGGTCGTAAGTATCTTTACGAACCAAATCAAGCACCATAGTGTAACGGTGCCCACCGGGAGCGGTATAGTTGTAAGAACCTTCCGCTGGGTCGAGCAATGTTGTGTCATCGTCTTCATCAACGATAACGTGAGAAATATTCATACCAACACGACATGTCGCTGGATGATTTCCATCATATACAGATGAAATAACTAGCGTCTGTGCTGGAGTATGAACAAAAGAGTCGTTAATGAAGAACACGCCCTCATCAACACTAATAAGTGAAGCCGCACCCTCTCTACCTGTACCAACAGAAGAATTGACTTCTGCAAGTGAAGTTTTGAGTGCGTCCGACTCCAAGTAAATATACTCGGAGCCGAACGTACCTGTCCCTGCCATGAGGGTACAAAACAACAACGGAGGGGTAACATCCGTAGCGGCACGATAGTCTGAAACAAACCAACGAGATTGTTCAAACCCATTAATTGGAACTGCATTATCATTGGTAAGAATCATCTTACCCTTCAATGATGCAAGAGTTTCCTCTGTAACATCAGTTCCGCCAAATTGGGTGTTCAGAACAATATATCTTGCCTGATTATCAACGCTACTTAGAGCGCCGTAAACGATACTGCCATTTTTGTAAATGCCAGTACCAAACTCCCCAATCTGATTTTGCAGAATAGATTGAAGTTGTGTCAGTTCTCTCGCTTGTACGGCATAACCTGGGCGAAAGAGAATTCTTAGAAACTCTTTGTCCTTGTCATAATCGTCATAATATGGGTTAATATTAAAATTAATTGGCATATTTCTTCTCGCTATCCTACGCTACGGTTTGTATAAATTACGAAGTATTTATTAGCGTAAAATTAGAATTCTACGATAAGTTTAATATCTTCAATTTGGTCAGCCGCACGAGTGATAGGACGACGGTATTCAACATATAGAATGTCACCTGAGTAACGATTCAAGTCGCCACCATCAACACCATCAGTATCAACAGAAGCACTTGCCGCAGAAGTACCACCAGTGATAACATCGCTAACAACAAAAGTGCCAACTACGTTAATCAATGATACAATACCATTGCCTGCGTCAAAAGACAATACTTTACCAGTTGCACCAGAAGTGCCGCCTGTTACGATTTCGTCTTCTTCAAATGTACCTGTTACACCAGTTAGTGTCAAGTTCCAGTCTTGTGCGTATGTGCTATTACCAGCAACATTATCGTCTACAGATTGAGTTGGGTCACGAAGGATACCAATCTTACGGTAGTCGTTATTTGTTGGGAAGTTACCACCTTCACCGTACTCTAGGCGTGAGTTCAACATAACGTAGAAGCCACCTAGTTCGTGTACAGGGTCAGAAGCATGACCGCCTTTTGGAGCGACAACAGAACGTGCTGTTGCACCAGAACCAGTACCATCAGTGATAGCGATTGTAGCGAAAGAGTAGTTAGAACCACGTGCCTGAACAGTGATTTTGGTGATAACACCAGCCTCAACAGTTGCAGATGCAGTCGCACCAGAACCGTCACCTGTGATAGTGATAGTTGGTGTGGCTGAGTAGTTAGTACCACCAGCAGTTACAAGAATAACGTCAAGCGCACCGTCTGTCGCTGAAGCGGCAGTAGTTGCGTCTGCACGACAAGGAACCCACTCTGGAGTAACGAACTTCAAAGTTTCAGCCGCAGTAATTGTGTACATGTACTGCCACTTGTACTCATCAGCAGTCACGAATGGTTCTGCACCTGTACCAGTTGGTTCGATTGTTGACGCTGAACCACCTACGTTAAATAGGCACTTGTAAACGTCAAACGCTGAGTTGACAACATAGAATTCTGAACTGAAAAGTCCTGCATCAGTGTGGTCGTATTGTGCATATACTGAACCAGAAGTCCAGTCATAGCGTGGAATAACGTGTGCGACTTCACCAGACTGAACACGTTTGGCTGAAATCATATCACGCCAATGGTCGAATTCTGTTTGGTCAAATGAGTCAATAGGTGTTGGTGGTGTAACGTCATCACCTGTTTCACCTGCGTTCGTACCCCATGGGTCTACACGCCCAATAAATAGATACATGTTTGTTGCGGCGGCTTCTGAGAAAGCCTCCACGAATTGTTCCGCATTGTGTAGGCGGAATTTGCTAGTTACGATTGCTGGCATTTTGTATTACCTCCGAAGTGTTAAAATTACCTAAATGCTTATGACTTATTGTCAAAAGTATTTATATATCATCAAATTTGTTGTTTTCATAATTATTCATAATACAATAGACTACAAAAGCCTATACCGATACAGTATTTATACAACACTATAACGTATCCAAGATGTTGTTATCGCCATCTCTAATGTATCCTGTTATGGTTGTTGATACAAGTTGTGAGTTGGCGATACTTCTAATTGCCGTATTGTCTGGGTCGAAACTGCCAATAGTGTTATCTTCAATCTTGTAGATAAAGCCATTGAACAAGTTCTGGTTCTTATTAACCATTTGAGATGGACCAGTTTGTACGGCTGTGTTCGCATCTTTGAATACTTGCAATTTAGATTTGCTACTTACTGTTGCTTTAGTGTCAAGCGACTTAATTATTATATGGTCAATGGCAGAGATATTATTTCCACCACTATGTACTTTCACCCAATCAACAGGAGTTTTTACGAGTTCTATGTCAGTATTTAGTGTCACTGGCTGAAGCACCAACATAGATTCTACAGGAACAGAACCGTGAATTGTTGTCACATATTCACCACTTAAATCCATCTCTTTACGAATGTGACGAATAAAGCGGGACTGAGATGTGACACCCAAGTCTAAGTTCTTAACGATTACTGGATAGAATCCAACATCTTGACCACCTTCTGCATACGCTTTGCGAATAACAGGTTGCATGAATGTCGGGTCAAGTTTACGAATCTCTTGTGCTTCAACTTCACTGATTAGATAGTCTGCATAATCACGCAACTCTTTCATACCAACAGTGATAGTGATTTCGTTAGTCTTCTCTTCAACTGCAAGAGGTGTGACTTCAACTGTCTGTGGAGAAGTTAGTAAGTAGTTGTGAGTTGTCCAGTGTCTATGAATTTCACGCTGAACGCCGACAGTTAGGTCGAGTTTCAATTCTACTGTTGGGTTTAGCAGAGATGCAGTATTAAGAAGGTTCTCATGTGCAAGACCAGTGATAGTGCTTACTGGCACCCAATCAGACTTAACATCATTTGAAGTCAAGTCATGAATTTTACGGATGTACTGTGAAGAAACATCCATAGGTGTAGACGTATTTAAACTTATCTCTGGTATGAGTGTTCTAAACGTATCAAGAGTAACATCAAGTTGGTCGAGAATAATATTCAATACTTGTGTACTGTACTTGTCTACTAGTCTGCTATCAATACGAACAGAAAGGGACAAGTCTCTTGCCCAACTTTTCAGATTGTCGAACTGAGCATCAATTTCACCAATAGTTAGATTGCCATCTAGGTCACGAATCTCACCAACACCAACAGTGATTGTTCTTAACCAGTGAGTATCTACAGTAGTTACTGTCTGTGGTGCATATACGCTAATTTCTGGCATGAGTGTGCTAAACGAATCCATACGGGAATCCGCTTGTGCAATAATCATTCTTGTCTGAGTAGAGTAACGAGCAACAAGATTCGACACGCTATCGAATACATCAATAACGGCAGACATAGGAAGTCTAACAATACGCTTGTAATTAGAAACTACATCAAGTTGTCGCACAGGTGGCGCATAGATACTAATCTCTGGCGTGATGTGTGAAGTTAGAGGTACTGCAACTGTATCCGCTTGCTTCTGAATAATGAACCTCTTGCGAGTATCACGTTCAGACATAACAACATCAATACTCACATCTTTATGAAGACTACGAGTAATTGTTTTAGTTACTTCAATCGTATTATCAATAATGATACTATCAACTTCACGCTGAAGTGGGAATTGAAGTACAGGGAATGAGAATACATTAATATCAGTTGGGTCAACACCAACAGTAGGAGTCACGAGTGTAAGAGTTACACGATTGCGCTCATATTCAAGGCTTGTATCATCTTCAATATTAACTTTACTTGTAACAACACTTGGTGGCTGATACAAATCACCACTTCTAAAACTAGAACCATATGTTACTTGTTCTGTGAATGTCTTCTTGAACAACATAATCGTCTTTTTGTACTTCGGAATCTGAAGTCCACCAAGACGCTGAGAAACAATCAAATCGTTAGGGTCGTTCTGGAAGTTGTTGTACATACCAGCACGAAGGTTGTTCGTAATGAACACCTCACCAAACAATTCCATACCAGATGGGTGAACTAGTTTCTTAATAGTATCACGATAGTTCTCAATAGACAAACCAGTTCTTAGAACATAGGAGAATGTCTGGTAGTATTTGTTATCCTGAAGATATTTCGCTTCTGATAGTTGACCATCATCGTTGCTGAATATACCAGGGTGACGGGCAACAGAACCTGTTGACATTGTGACGCTGGCATCACCATTACCATATGCAGTCATGTCGATAGTTGGAGTATCGTAGTACAAAGCACCAAAGTTTTGGTTTAGAATTTTAACTTGCTTAATACGACCGATAGTAGCACCATCAGCACGAATAGATGCACCTACACCAGTAGCAGACGATATTGTTGCAGTAGGAACTTTACGATAACCAGAACCTGCATTTGCGATTTTGATATCAAGAATAGCACCATTACCCAAGAAGTTCCATGAAGTATTATATGAAATTTCTGGAGATTCGCCCTCATCATACACTGCACCAGTAATAGATGCAGATAGTTCGATACGAATAATCTTATCCCCAACAATTGGGATTACTACGTTTGATACAACAGGAACATCAATACCTTCATATGCAGGAGTGACAGACGCCTCAGCACTGGCAATATCATCTTCAACATATACACGGAAATAGTCCCAAAGAACAGTTCCCGCCATAGTTGTTTGAGTAAGGTTATTCAATATTGCTTCTGTTACGGTGAACGTACCTGGACCATGGACACTAAAGTAATAACTTCTTGTAGTCGGTTCATCATTTAAAATGTCAAGTGAACGCTCTGTGATAATAGGACTCTGAGGAATACCACTACCACGATAATCTTCATCCTGAGATGTTGCAACTGCAATAGGCATTCCCGATACAGAAACATCCGACACGAATGCCGCGGCACCAGAACCACCAACTTCACGAGAGTCTTCAAAGACAACTTGGTCGTTTACTCTATATCCAGTACCAGCATTGATAATATTAATTCCACTAACATCACCAGGAAAGATAGATGCAATCTGAGCAACAGAACCAACGCCAGAGTCACCTTCAGCAGTATTGACTTGTAGAATTGTACCTGCACTATAACCAGTACCAGATTGCCCAACAGAAATATCTGTTGTCATTGGAACAATTCTAAATGTTAGTACGTTGTTTTCGGTATCTTTATAGTAGATGTAATCTCTATCTTCTTCTGCATCAGACAGTGATGGGTTAAAATCACCAAGACCAGTAAGATTAGAAATGTATGCTTCTGTAATTAGCGTATCACCAAGATAGAACTGAATGATGCGCTCTACAGTAGCAGACGCCCAAGTTCTAGTCTCAGGAATATTTGTGTATGGGTCAACGTAAACATAATCTTGAAAGATTCTTTTACCAGTGAGGTCAAAGACGTTCCAGTTGCTATCGTTTAGTATTCGAATTGAGGTTACAGTAGACCACTTACCGTCAGACGCTCTTAGAATATCATTCTTCGGATAGTAGAATTCGACATTCTCATTAAAAAGAATATTAAATAGGAACTGGTATGATTTTTCAGTACCCTTAGATGCGTAGAATGAACGAATATTTTTGATAAGAGTTTTCTTATCAACTTCAATATCTTTTGGAATTTGAGTTAAGAATTCGGCTTCAAGATGTTGTAGGTACAAATCAACAGAAGTGTCTACATCTTGACTTTCTAGTAACTTTTGTACTGTGTAATGTGGATTACCCGGTTCTGACAACCACTCATAATATGCTTCAAGAAATCTTTGAAACATAGGATATTCTGAAGACACAAATCCCGGAAGTTGGTCACCGAGTGCATATTTAATTGAGTTATCAATATGGTCAACTCTAGTTAAAGAGTTACCCATAGATAGAGAATTGCCAGACTGATAAAACAGTTTCGGTACAGGACCCAAAGGCAATTCAATAGTCACAATACCTTGGTCTGCGCCATTGTTCTGAACTAATACGTCATACTGTGCGCCATCACCAAGAACCCTATCAGTCTTAATATAGAAGGGGTGACCAGGAGCCTGAACATTAAAGTTGTATATCGTTCCACTTTGCAAATCCAATGGGGGATTTGCAACACCATCAATCTGATATGCGCCTTCACTAAATGTGACTGTATAGGTAAATGTTGATTGTGCCATTACGTTTACCCTGCTTGATAGATAGAGTTGATTTTATTAGTGTACCGAATTTGAGAATCAGTAGCATTTACAACAATATCATCTTCAAGAATTTCTAAGATTTGATTTCGAATAGAGAAAATGTCTTGTTCACGAGGAATAATACTAACAACAAGTTCAGTATCATCAACTGATTCGGGTCTAAAGTTTATAATATCAACCTGCCCAGTTTCGTAATTAACAGAACCTTTGTTTGTGTCAATTAAACGTCTCTCACCAATAACAAGTTTGTATACGTTAATTACACCATAACCATCATCAGACAAATAACAGCCAGCATCACCAAAGTAGGTGAAGTTGTTTGTGTAGATAGAACCAAAGTGACCTTCGTGTGGATAGAGAATTGCGTTAGAAAACTTTGTACTGTATGCTTTAGATGCGTTAGGTGTAACCACCAACTTCTTCATCAACGACATTGAAATGGAAGAGTTTTGAATCGCAGGGTTTGCAGAATCAATTGTTCTCAAGAATTTTGAGTATCTAAAATATGTGTTGAACTGCTCCAATTCGACTTGCGAAAAATTAAGAACTGCATCTTTTACAAACTGTTCAATATCAGATGCAGAATATGAACCAACTTCACGACTGAAGTATACGTTAATCAGTGGGCGAATAAAGATATATGATGGGTCAATAATTTCTGGTGTGATAGAAACGACACCACGAGACTTCAAAATACTATCTTTAATTTGTTCTTTTGCAATATCATTAATAACGAAACCTGTTTTTGGTTTCATTGCAATAAACACTTTACCGTAAATTGGTGGGTCGTTCTCTTCCCCACCCCAAGAAGTTACTGCTTGTACGTCTGCATAATTCTGTAGAATTGCAGTCTTGTAGTCTGTAGATGTAACAACTCGGTTCTGTGCATTAAAGTTTAAAGGCGCAAGATATCTAATACTCTCTGTAGTCTCTCTTTCAGCACCTCCAGAAGATTTTGTATTACCTTCGACAAGTTGGATTTGTTGTTCATAGCCTTCAATCGGAGTAGTGTATGCGAATGTAGATGCGCCATTTGCATCTATGCCATTAGTTGTGAGATAGTCGATTAGAACGATATTATTATGTTCAAGCGCACGACCCATGCTACCATCACCGAAGTATACTTCGTAAAACTCTTTCTCAATCTCCTGTAGAAAATATGCAGGACTCTCTGAAGTCAAATCAGTGATTGAGGTAGTCTTCAAAAAAGTTGTTGTTGCTAGGTTCGTTGCAGAACGCTGAACCTTAACATTTAAAGTTGATGTGTCGATATTATTATTTGTAAGAACCATTCTCTGTGAAGAATTATTCCTATCAAAAACATATTTCTGTTCTACTTTATTACCTTCATACAAGTAAATATTCAATGTGCTATAAATGTAATTGTCACCCTCAGTGCGAACTTGAACTGCACTGTGGTCTTGCACTGTATTGAAGTAGTATGTTTTACCATCAATAACGGTTTTGTATTTTGTGTATTTGGGTACGATAATACTTGTGGGTAGAGGTGATGTTGTAGTCGGTACTGGAAGTTCAATATTAACTAAAATCTTTGACGCCGCCATAGAGCGTGGCGTGTAGCCAAGCATCTTTGCTCTGGACACAATACTATCACGCAATGTTGCAGTGTCAAGAAACATTTCATTTGCAACCATGTTTGCATAAAACGCATTGTAGTGCGTATTATATGCAAGCAAGTCCATAAGAATATTAATAGAAGAACCATCAAAATCAAAGTCTTTAAGTTGACTTTGGTTCTTTAAAAACTCTTTAAGATTGCCCTTGATACTATCAAAGTCGAGTTCATTAACTTTTATATTTTCTGCCATTTTTATCTAACTCTCTCTAAGAATGTGTCTAGGGAAACCAATGTAGGTAAATTTTCAATATAGAAGTCAATTCTAACTTTGAACCCGTTCTCATCTGGAACCCCCTGAACAATCACATTGTCGATTTTAACTCTCTTCTCAAAGTTTTGGATAACCTCAACAATACCAATTTTAATCAAATCTTCAGTATATTCAGTAAATGGTTCAAACAACAATGCTCTGATATTTCCACCAATCTCTGGGTGAAACGGTCTTTCGTAGTGACTAGTCAAAAGTAGATTAATCATCGACCTCTTTACGGCTTCAATATCTCGCACACGACCAACATCGCCCGTCACTGGATGAGCAATGAAATTCAAATCAAAGTCTGAAAATGTGGCGTTTGGTGCCGTAAGTCTTGACATTTATATGTTCCTATATTACTATCTTTATTTATAAGACAAAGCATCAACCACCAGCAAACACTGTACCACTACCGCCAGTCATTGCGCCTGCGTCTGCACTGTCCCCTATTCTACCGACAGCGATACCATTAATGAATACGGTGCCAGAACCAGCGTTTAAATTTGCTACATGGTCTGGGCATGGTGGGGCTGGTGGATGTGGGTGAGATACTGTAGGTGCCCCAACAACAATAACATTGATTCCATTAGCAGAAACAGTCCCGTCAGTAGCAGGTGCCGCAATAGTAGTGGAACCAGTACATGCATGTCCTGTTGATAAACTGTCTCCTACTCTACAAATTGCAGGCATTTTTGCATTTACTCCAAATTAGTCCTTGACAACCCTTGACAAGTATGTTATATTATAGGTGTAGGGTTTAATGTAATATTGATTGTATTATTGATTTAATTACTTCTTAGTTTAAGTTAGTTCAAGTCAATCTTAGCACCTTTAATGGCAACATTGCCTGCGGCTGTAATACTATAGTTGCCTGAACAGGTCGTCTCTACGTTTCCTGTTACATTCATCTTCACATCTCCGCCAGTGACAGTGATATCAATACCACCCCCACCGTCAACTTTGAGAATGACACCTGCACCACCGCTTGTCTGAAGATTTAGTCCAGCACCAATTGATACTGTCTTTCCTCCAGAAACCCCCTCAAAAGAAGCGCCGTTAATCATCATGTAGTGATTGTTCATTGTCTTTTGAACAGTGTCACCACTGGGTTGAAATTCAACTCCGCTTCCAGTTCTATGTCTTAGGTCCAGACGTTCTGCTCCAGGACTATCATCCATTTCCATAGAATGACCGCTCTCTGAAACCTGTGCTTTATTCAATGGATAAACTGAAGCATATGTCGAAGCGGGTTCATCGAAAGTTCCGCCAGCGCCATCGGGAAGACCTGTCATTGGTGCGGCAGAAGCATTTGCAATTCCAGCAGGTGGGGTTCCTGTTGTTGCTCCTGGAGTTCCTGCACCAACGCTCGGTACTGCTGGTTTATTCTCAACAACAGTGCCAACGCCAGCAGGACCTGGACTCACAGTAGCGCCAGGGGAAGGTCTGCTTGCTAGTGGTGCTGGACCCGCATCACCCAAGTCATCAGCAAACCCGCCGCCACCCTGTGTTGGCATAACTCCAAGAATGACAGGTTTTTGTGCCGTCTTACCATCTTGGAAAAATCCCATAACCCAGTCCCCAATTTTAGGTGGGGTAATTTGAGGTGACGGATTATTTGCGTAAAGTGCAATCGCCCAAGGTAATGCATTGTTTGGCAGAAGTGCAACATCGTCTGTATGCCATCCAAGCGCACGAACACGAACACGACCTAGAGATTCTGGGTCTGCTCTATCTACAACTCTACCCATGAACCATGTAAAGTTTCCATCTACTCCTGGGTTATTTTGTGCTATCGGCATTCTGTTCTACCTTTTTATAATCTATATTATCTTTTAGATGTTCAAATTCACTGACTTCACCTCTACGAAACATTTCTTCCATAGTGCTTGACGGAGCATCTTTCAATTTTTGTTTCGTTTCTTTGTTGCTCATATCAGTTTCCGAAGAGTTCTTTAGTCTCTTTAGTTTTTGGAATATTATCTTTAATCCAATCAAATACTTGTTGCTGTACTTCTTTGCGTTTTACAGGCGATTTACCTTCTTGCTTAATAGTAAGATATGTAAAGTCTTTAATTACTTTGTCTCCTGTAGAGTTAGGTCTATCAAAGAATACTGTGTTCTCTCTATTATTTAGAATGACTGCAACTTTACCATCAATGCCTGATGGAATAGAACCCGCAACAATTTGATACATTGTTTTTGCCGCACCTTCGTGGGTCTTCAAAAGAATGTCTTCTGGTACTACACGGTCACGTCCAGCATTGTTAGTTACTGCAACACGATAGTTAGTCAACACCCAAACAATGTGAATATTTTTTGCGTCATAGCCAACTGCTTGTAGTCTTGGTAGAACTTCTGTAATGTCACCAAGTTCTTTTAGAGTAATATCAAAAATAATATTTGGCAGTCTATCTTGTGATACATCAGACAAAAGTCCGTCAAGAGTCTTATCTTTAATTCCTGCGTCTTTAACTGCCATATGCAATTTGAATACGTCTTTAGGATTACGCAAGTTCAGACCAGATAGTTCTGGGAATCTACCTGTAGTATCATTAAGTTTCATAAACGCAAGTTTCCATTCGTCAACGTCACGAATCTTAAAGTCGTTTCCTTGCAGAAAGTTCTTAATAGCAAAGCCTTTACCTGAACCAGCGCCACCAGCAAGGAATACAATCTGTCCGTATTTTTTTCCGCCATTAAAAAGAATCTGCTTTTCGTTGAGCATTTGTGTTTCTTGTGATTGTGAATTCAACCACTCGCCTAGACTAAGTTCCATCATTTTCTCCTAACTTTAAATTGGTTCCATTGGTTCAAACGAACTATCTTTAACTACTTTAATTATCTGCTTATATTTAGACCCAGTGACAAATGCATGATTAATTGCTGTAATCATAACATTACCTGATAACTGTCTATCCAGTTGCAGACCTTCGGTCTCACGGGCACCGTTCTGAGGTAGTCTTAATTCTGCAATTTGACCAATCTTCCTATTCGAATTTCCTGGTAGTTGCAGTTCGATTTGCACATTACCAAATAATCCATTTTGCACATCTTGCGTTTGAGAAAATAGTTCTGCTCCACTTGGGAATGCTTCAGACGCATCATTTATGTGTAGTTTAAGAAATGACGCTGGCTTCATTAGCGCCGCTTTTGCTTCTGCCGTAAAGGGCAACTCTGCTTCCATCGACCCAATCTCTGCAAATACTTTCTCGACATCAGATTCTATATTTTCAACAGCACCTGTAACAGGATTGAAGTTAATCATTCTACTTGCAAGTGTGCCGTTCGTTAATTTTTTAACTGTGTCTCCACTATTAAGTATGTTGAAATGCTCAATCGCTTGATTCATTGCAGACAAGTTAATACCAGAGTTATTTGGAGTCCAGTGAAGACGTTCTCTTTGTTCAGAATCTTTAATCGGTTCAATATCAAATATTAGCGACTGTATACTTCTAAAATGGAATCCTTGAAGGTCTTCCCAAAATTTGTAGTCCGCTCCTGTTGGGTGTGCGGCTGATTGTGCAGTCTTTGTCATTTCTCTGATAATTTTGGCAGGTGACCATGCAGGGAATGACATTCTTCTTGGTGTTAGTGTAGGTTCTGAATCAAATACTTTTTCGATTGTGCTTTTTGTATCAGCCTTGATAGATTCTTCATAAATCTTTGTTGCCATATCAGAAAGCAATTCGCCGTCAAACCCATAACTCATTGTGGTGCCAGCATTTGCCATCATCTCATGTGATGCAAAACTCAAAATGTAACTTTGACCATTATCACCTACTGCGCCTGCACCAGATATTTTGTAAATATAAAATTCATGTTCTTGTACATCTCCGCCAGGAGTCTCCCAAGAAACTTCTAAATACTCTTCACCGTTTATTGGTAATTTAGAGCGAAACCCGATAGTATCATAGACAGCAATAGTTCCAGTCACAAATGGTTTATACATGTCTTCATAAATATGCATCTCAAGCATAATGCCCGTGATATCTACGGGATTGCCAGTGCCTTGCAATGGGATTACGTTAAGTTTAGTTAGTCTAACGTCATCTGGATTATTTAAATCTGCCATAATAAATTATACCGTTGTCTTTTTAGGATTTAATATCGAAGACATTTGCTCTACAATAAATTGAACGTATTGGGGTTTGATTAATTTGACTTTACGTTTTGTATCGTTAAGTTCAGTCTCATATAGAATGTTTGAAACTTCTCTGCGGTCAGAAACTTGTGTCTCTAAAAACTGTTCATAATCTAGCGTATTACCGTCTACAATATTTTCATAATGATGTGTTGCTTTAGTTGTCGCTATTAGGTATTGTCCAAACTGCACGCCACCTTCTAACCTACCTTCATCACGAACCATAACTGTAGTTGCTTGTTCGCCTTTAACAAAATCGCCTGAAGTTTTTAGTATAATGATTCGACCTGTGCTTGGGTTCCAATCATGCACTGTTCCAATAGCACCACTAGTTAGACCAGTAATTCTAGCGCCCTTTGGAATATCTCCAGAGAATGAATTTGTATTCATTGTAATTCCTGGATACTTTGCATTTACATAATTAGTAAATGTCTGATAGTTCATACCGAATCCGAACTGACCATCAAATACGTCATTAGTCATTAATATGACCCAATGTAAATTTACATCTTCATAATACTTGTGCGCCATCATCTCAGGTGTGTCGCCCTCTTGCATCTCATACTCATAAAAGATTTTACCATTCTGCTTTACAACATTTTTAATTGCGGCACGAACAAGTAAGTTCTTGACAATAACCCCCTCTGGATTATCATCAAATGCGAATGAGTATGATATATTCGGGTACTTGCTAAATAGCAGACTCTTTTTTCTGGGTGCTTGTGCCATATATTATATTCCCCCCAAACTCTCTTTTGTGAGATATTTTGTCTCTTTAAACGATAGAGACAAGTCGATTTCCGCTGGGTTTTGGTCAGCATGAACTGCGGCAACACCTGCACCTGCATAATTAACAGTCACATCAGTAAGCACTGCTTCAGTGTATCCACCATAAATACTACCAGCCGAGACATTTATCGAATACTTTGATGGTGGTGTAAAATATGCTTCACCAGTACCTTCTTTGAATTCTGGGTGCATATGATATTTAAAACTATCAATGATACTCTTCAAATCATTTGCCTCTCCAGCATTTCTAGGAAAGAATTTAAATTCAAAAGTAAAAGTTCTAAATCCCATACCCTTAAACATTACTTCCATATGATTGTTTTGGGCACGATTCATAGCAATATCAGCCGCCGCCTCAGCACCAGCGACACCAAGCGCATTGCCAGCCATTCCAGCGGCATTTGATATGACCTGCGATTTGCCTGCATTAAATGCTTGAATTGCGGCAGCGCCAGATGCGCCTTGTTGCATGAAAGGTTTCAATAGAGTTGAAATTTGAGTCTCTTCATAGTTAGCAGTAAATTGAGTCTGCATTGCTTGAGGAAGATACAAACGACAAGAACCCTGAGAGAATGAAAACAACGAGCCAGCCGCCGCAGAATTTGGGTCGTACTGTACGCCTGGACTTAACAGCGCAGTGAATGTGATTGCAGGACCAGTACCATCCGCAGGAAACACCTTATTCGAAGTTCCGAATATGCTCCCTGCCAACGCACCAAGAGGTCCACCCAAACCCCCAAATGATATTGAAATTCCCATTTGTTATTTTCCTCGTGAGATAAATATGTATATACTTTACCCTACTATTTATAAGGATAATACAAGTGGCATACAAAGGTAAATACAAACCGTCAAACCCATCAAAGTATCGAGGAGATGTAACGAAGGTTATATACCGTTCATTATGGGAGAGAAAGTTTATGGACTATTGTGACAAGAATAATAACGTACTTGAGTGGGCAAGCGAAGAAATTATCATCCCGTATGTTGACCCAACCTCGGGTAAGCAAAGAAAATACTTTCCCGACTTTTGGGTAAAGTATATAAACAAACAAGGTGTGACTAAGTGTATGTTGGTTGAAGTTAAACCAAAGAAACAACTTAAAGAACCAGATTCATCTAAAAAGAATAACACACCTACGGGTCGTTTGTCAACCAAATATGTGCGAGAAGTAAAAACATATGCTGTAAATCAAGCAAAGTTCAAAGCCGCAAAAGAATTCTGTTTAGACAGAAAGTGGGATTGGCAAATACTTACTGAAGACCATCTGACGTAAGTTGTATAAATAGATATAGTAATATTTATAACAGGAATTAATAGGTATGGCAACTGCATACGTCTTTGATGACATTCTACTGCAAGGGGTTCGTTCTGGTCAAGTGCCGGCGAGAACTCGTGCGGCTAGGGATTGGTACAGAGCAAAAGCAAAAGAGACTACAACTGCTACCCAAACAAAACTTATTAGTGATAAAGAACGGTTGAGAACAAAACTGCTTCCTGGGACTATGGTGTTCTTTACATACGACCCAAAGACAAAAGCGAAACTCCCATTCTATGATAGGTTTCCATTGACAGTTATTGTTGATGTTACGAGTGATGGATTCACTGGTCTAAATTTGCATTATCTTCCCTATGTTCAAAGAGCGAAGTTAATGGATGCATTGTATACGATTTCTTCAAATAAGAAGTTTGATGAGACAACAAGAATTCGTGCAACATACAAGACACTACAGGGTGCGGCAAAATTCGCATCATTCAAACCGTGCTTTAAGCGATATCTAAATGGTCATCTTAGAAGTAGATTTCTATATGTAAACCCATCAGAATGGGACATTGCACTATTTTTACCTGTAGAAAATTTCAAGAAATCTGGCAAGAGTAAAGTCTGGGCTGATAGTCTGTCAAAGGTATAGGATGAATAAAAATGGACATAGATAACTTTAAATCATCAGTTGGTTCAATGGGACTTCAAAAGTCTTCTCATTATATGGTTGAGATGTATCCTCCTGCAGGTCTTGCTGTTCCTCGAGGCAACATTAGTGCCCACACATTTGTTAAAGACGTATCTCTGCCAGGCAGAAACATTTCAACGTCTGAAGTCAAATACGGTTCATTGCCTACAATGAAACAAGCATACAACTCTATTCCAAACGACTGTAGTGCTACATTCATGGCTGATGGTAATATGGAGTTGTGGAGATTTTTTCAGGAGTGGCAGAATAAAATTCACGACCCGATGACAGGCTATGTCGGCTACCCTGACGACTACAAGGGTCTAGTTAAAATTAAAACTATGAACACGCTAGGTGAAGTTACTCATGAGCAAGCACTATATGATGCATTCCCCGAAAATGTCGGAGACATTAGTTTGTCTTACGGAGCAGAAGAGATTGCGACATTCTCAGTAACATTCGCATATACAAGAACTGAGGCTGGTGGAAGCCCGACTTTTGGTGGAGGAATCTCATCAGCCCTTGGTGGTTTACTTGGTGGTGGAATCTCTATTAAGGTCGGTCCTGTAAACATAAGAATCCCTTTACGTTTCTAATATATAGTATGTACTAAATTATTTTTAAAATGGAGTTATAAAAAATGGCGTTACCTAAAATTGATTTGCCACTGTATACAACTGAAATCCCAACAACTGGAAAGACAGTTTCATACAGACCCTTCTTAGTTAAAGAAGAAAAAATTCTACTTATGGCTTTAGAGAGCGGTGAAGAAGAAAACATTCATAATGCAACACTTCAAATTATACAAAACTGTGTACCTGAAGTTGACATTGACAAATTAGCATCGTTTGATACTGAGTGGTTGTTTCTACAAATTCGTAGACGCAGTATCGGTGAAAAGACTACATTGCGATTTAGACACAAGGATGGGATGAACTCAAAAGGTGTTCAGTGTAAAGCAGTTATGTCAGTTGAAGTTGATTTGGCTGAAGTCGAAATGCTAGGGCAGATTAAACCTCCAGTGATTCAGTTGACTGATGACATTGGTATGAAGATGAGATATCCTACAATTAAAGAGACGATTGATATTTCTAAAGAAGGTGGCGGGAAAGTTGAGAGAACTTTACATACAATTGCAAAATGCATTGATGTTATCTTTGATGGTGATGATATCTTCCCGGCAAAAAATAGTAGCGAAGAAGAACTTTTAGAATTCTTAGATAATTTGAATAGTGAACAGTTCCAATTGATACAAAAATTTATTTCTGAAATTCCTAAACTGCATAAGACAGTTAAGCATAAGTGTGAAACGTGTCAGGATGTAATTGTACATGAGGTGGAAGGGCTATCAAGTTTTTTCGGATAATGCTGGACCATAATAAGTTGAAAAACTTATACGAAACGAATTTTGCTATGGTTCAGCATCACAAATACTCTCTAACTGAAATTGAAAATATGATGCCTTGGGAAAGAGAAGTGTATGTGGGTATGCTGGTAAATTATGTACAAGAACAAAATGATAGAATTCGAGAGCGGAATGCAAAAAGAAAATAACAAATAGAGAGAACTACAAATGGCTATGAATTCCAATGACGCTTTGAGTGCATCAATCAATAAACTCAGAGACGATAACTTTAAACAATTCGCATCAGAGTCCGAGAAGCGCACTAAAGATATGCTTTCTCGTATGGATAGTCTTGGGAAACAGGTCGGTACTGAAAACCAGCAGTACATGGATGCTCTTAAATCCACCATCAGTGCTTCTGGTAAGTTAAGTGCAAGTCAACTAAAAGAAAGTTTGCAGGGTATTAAGGACATCGAAAATGTTCTTAAAGCCCAAACTGATATTGCAGAAAAAGATAGACAGATTCTATTATCTGCGGCGGATGTTGCAAAGAAGCAGATAAACAGTAAAACTCAGAATAAGATATTAGGGAAAATTCAAGAAACTATATCACAAAACGCAGTAGATATTACTTCTGTTGTTGGTGGTCTTGCAGGCAATAGTCCTGCCGTTATGTTTGCGACAAAATATGTGTTAGATAAACGCAAGCAAATGAAAGAAGAGAAGCAGGCTAGAAAAAAAGCAATGGCTGAAGAGTCACTTGAGCGCCTAGAATCTCTTGCCGCGGCAAAACAAAATAGTAAAAATTCTAAAGCAGAAGCAGAAGTCCTTAGTGCAAAGTCTAGTCCAACTATGGGGTCTGGTTCAGATTCTGGTAGTATGGGTGGGCTATCTGAACTAGTAGTCTGGAATGAACTTCAGGCAGAAGAACTTGAAAAGATTCGTATTGGTATTGATAGAGCATTTAAAGTTGATGCATTATCAAATTCAAATGATGAAGAAAATCGCAGAGAAGGTGTCCGCCAACAAGAAAAAATGATTGATGCTATCGAAGGCATTAAAATTGATGGTGGTGGCAAGAAAGACACAGAAGAAGAAGGTGGTGGTCTACTAAGCGGTCTGACTAGTCTATTGGGCGCTGGCGCTGGTGGACTTGGAGGAGCAATCGGTGGACTAACAGGTTCTCTACTCGGTTCAGGTGGTTTGAAAGGTGTTATTAGCAGACTAGCAGGTGCCGCTGGTCCGATTGCGGCAGTTGCAGTCGGTGGTGGTATGATTGCAAAAGATGTTTATGACATGGCTGCCGCCGCACTTGATAATGATATCACAACTGAGATTGAAGGTAAAGACATGGGTGGTGCCATCGGTGGCGCACTACTCGGAACAGTCGGTGCTTTCGTTGGTGGTCCTTTGGGTGCTGGTCTCGGTATGGCACTAGGTAATATGGTTGGTGGATTCATCGGTGACCAAATTGCCCCATCATATCAAGCAGTACTTACAGAATCACAAGCAAAAATTGCGGCATCAAAAGACGCACTTTCTGCATCAATGACTACAATTCAACAATTGTATGATAGTGGTGCAATTAGTAAGGCAGAGTACGACCAGCAGGCGGCTGTGATTCAATCACAACAGTTGTTGAACGACCAACATGCGGCAGAAGCGGCAGAAGTTGAAAGACTGAACCAGACTCGACTAGAGAAGGGTAGACAGTATAACGACCTTAACGCAACTATTCAACGTATGGAAGACCAGGGTCTCACAGTTTCTGGCAGTATGTACGCAACACTAGAACAATTAGAAACCCAGTATGATGCGACAAATGGTGCATTTGAAGATGCGGCTGCCGCACTACAAGCAAAAGTAGACCCATCATATTGGCAGACTATTAGCAGTACTGTTATGGATACTTGGAATAGTCTATCCGATGCAGGTGCCGCGGCGTTTGGTGTAATGAAAGGTGCATTCGAGAGTGCAAAGGGTTGGTTTGCTGATAAGATTTCAGGATTAGATGAAGCATTCGGAATCTCTCAGGCTGTTTCTGACTCTGTGGCGTATGTCGAAGGTAAAGCGGCGGCACTTGCAGAATCCGTCAGTGACGGTCTTTCTGTCGCTGGTGAAGTTGTTGGGGACGCAATTGCTCCAGCAATTGAACGTGCTGGTGAGTTTGTTGAAGCAGGACAAGAAGCAGTTTCTGATGCTGTTGAAGCAGGCATCCAGGCAATGGGTCTTGAAGATGAAGTCGAATTTGTCGGTGACCAACTTGACAAAGCAGGCGAAGCAATTCAAGAAGTTGGTGATGAGATTAGTGGTGCCATCGGTGACATGGTTGAAGGTGTTTCTGGTTGGTGGGATTCTTGGTGGGGTGATGGTCCAGAGCCTGCGCCACTAGATAGAGGCGCAGGACTAATGCGTTCAACAGGTAGTCATGCTGAAATGGCAGTTGCTACAGGTGATGCTGGAACTCGTAGAAATGCACTAGTTGCTCAAATGGATGCTTCAGGTATTACTAGCCCACAAGAACGTGCGGCAATCATGGCGCAAGCAGACCACGAATCTGCTGGATTCACAAGAACTGAAGAGAACTTTAACTACTCAGGTAAAAGATTATTTGAACTATATGGTGCAGGTAACTCATACGGAAACAAAGTACGTTTCAATTCACAACAAGAAGCAGAAGGACTAGTATCTCAAGGACAGAGTGCAGTTGGTGATGTTATCTATGGTGGACGTATGGGCAACGACACAGAAGGTGATGGATTCAAGTACAGAGGTAGGGGCGCTTTCCAATTAACAGGTAAAGCAAACTACAAAAAGTACGGAGACATGATTGGTGTTGACCTAGTTGCAAATCCAGAACTTGTGAATGACCCAGAGATTGGTGCAAAAGTCGCAGTCGCATACTATCAAGACCGTGTGTCTGGTAGAGGTATTGAGGGTGGCGACATTGATGCAGTATCCAGAGCAGTTAATGGTGGTAGTGTTGGACTAGGGGACAGAAGAGAACTATACTCTCAGTATCTTGCAAGTGGTGTACCTGCGGCTGAAATGGTTCCAGGTGCTGGCGGTTCTGGTGCGGCATTAGCAGATATTGCTACAACTAATGAAGAACTACTCGCAGAACAACAGCAAGGCACTGGTTCTGGTAACCCTATTATTATGAATGCAAACAGTTCTACTGTAGCATCTTCATCAAACAACACAACAACTTCATCTTCATCTACGCAACACTTGTCGCCAGAAGAAGCGGCGTTGATATACGGATAACAAAAAGGGGGCAATCAAGCCCCCTCTTCTTTTTACAAATCAGATTCTATATTAATCATCTTCTGCCAATTTGGCAAAGTATGACATAGTATCTTCTTCATCATCGCTATCTACTGAAACACTCTCCGCCGTCTTTGCAGTCGGTTTAGATGCTTCAGGCGCTTCTTTAAACGCTGGCTTGTATGATGTAACAGCAGGTCCATCATCAACAGCACTTGCACTTGCTTGTCCAGATACACCAAGAACTTTGTTCAAACGTGCTGTTAGTTCTGCATACGACTTGAAGTTCTTAGGGTCAACAAATTCAACAAGTGAATGCTGTTTTTTCCAAAGTGTTTCAAGAGCATCGTCATCACCATCAAGCAAAGCAGTTGAACTATCAAACTCTGACTTGTCATAGTTACGATAACCTTCTACCTGACGAATTTTCAATTTGAAGTTTGCGCCTTCCCAGAAATCAAATGGGTTGACTGGACTCTCATCTTCAAACTGCGGATTCATCGCTTCAGTAATCTTATCAAAGATTTTCTTACCGAACTGATACAAGAAGACCTGACCTTCATTCTCTGGACGCTTAGGGTCACTGACAACCATGATGTTGGCAATGTACTTCAAGCGGCGTTTTTGCTTACGAGCAATTTCTTTGTTCGCTTCAACGCCAGAGTTCCAAAGTTTAGAGTTGTACTCAGATACGGGGTCTTGTCCACCGATTGTCGTTAGGGAGTTTTCAATGTACCAACCACCTGGTCCTTGGAAGCCATGGTCGAATACACGAACCCATGGTAGGTCTTCACCTTCTGGTGCTGGTAGGAAGCGAATGACTGCAAAGCCGTTGCCTGCTTTATCGACTTCTGGTTTCCAGAAACGGTCTTCACTTTGACCACCTGATTGTGGTGATGCTTGTTTCTCTAGTTCAGATGCAAGTTTTGCAAAGTTGCCAGAGGATTTTTTGAGGGATGCAAAAGACATAGTATTTTCCTTTAAGAGTTATATTGCTGTATAGCAGTTTTTGTTTTCATCGTATCCACATTATCATAATATACAAGTGTATTTATAACACAAAAATTATGGTTTGTCAAGTGAAAACTTCCTTCATCAACGATTTAATTTTGCTAACATCTACATTAACAAAACCTTCATACTTCTTTATACGCTTACGAACAATCGGGTAGAAGATATCATCCTCTACATTCTTATCCCAACGAGCAAAGAAGTTTAACACCCTATCCATTGCAACGAGTGTTTCAACTTGAATTAAATCTTCTTGTTGAAACTGCAACAGTAGGGGCAACTCATTGTCTCTCACCGCAAACAACTCATCAAATGTTACATTGTTGTTGTCTAGGTAAGAGACAATATTAGATAGGTCCGACTTGACTAGATATGTCATTGACTGTTGCTTTTTTTGAAAGCGTTTATACACTTCAATGTATTTCTCATCAAGTAGGTTACCCACCCAAATCTTTTCATTCTCAAAGAAGTTCGCAACGAGAAAGTATTTCAACTCCTCGTCATCAAACCTCTTGCCCAACTTAGTGAAGAAGAATTTGTCTTTACGACCTAGAAAACTCTTCTCACTTGCCGATACCTTTCCATTATACTTGATGTAATCATAACTGTCAAGGGAAAAATGGTTTTTAATTGCAAGATATTGTCGATAGGCTTCGAATCCAGTCATAGCGGTAATGTGCTTATCCTCGGTAAATAGTTCATCTCACGATATTCATTCTCAAGATACATTTTAGTTTTCGCATCAATGTACTTTGCGATATCATCATACTCAAGTTCGTTTTCTTCACACAGTAGACAGACAGCATCAATATACGGCATGTTCTCTTCCGAGACAAGCACTTTAAGTTTCAGATTGAAATCTTCAATGTTCATTTTAGTTTGAATTTCTACGGTGTTGTCCATTTATGTCCTCCATGTAAGAATGTTCTTGTACGCACCTTTTTTGGGGGATGCACTACGCAGTTTAGGGTTTTTAATATCTTCATCAGACGCATAATAGTTGTGAGGATGCTTCTTTACTTTAGTCTGATTAGGTTTTTCAATTTCGTATTTTTCTACTTCATTCATTATATCATCCTTTCAGTTCATTGGCAAGGGGAAAAATCTTAGAAATTACTTCTGCACATGCATGAGCAATCTGCATATGTTCTTTCTGGGTACCGTTCGCACCACGCAATTCAATGTAATGAATCCACGAACGCAGGCTTCCTTGCATGTACAAACGTGATTTCGTCAAACCTTCAGGTAAGACTTTTCGTGCTTGTTCTTTTGCAATGCCCCGTTCAATCGCCTGCTCATAGACTTCTTTTGATTGGTCAATAATCCACTGTTGCTTTGCGTCCCACCAAACTTGTAAAGATATATCACCAGTCTCAATAGAGTTCTGACGATTCTCCAAGTCTTGCAAACGTGCTTCAGACTTAACAAATGCATCACCCATGCTTGCTGGGTCTGCATATCGTTGACTGAATTCTTGAAATGCAAAACTGCGGTGACGAACAATCTGGTGGGCGATATCACGAGTTGTGTCAATCTCAAGCGTGGCGTTAACCATCTCAAGTGGTGACCAGTGGGCATGTTTGATTAGATACTTAATCAACTTCCCGGAGGTTTCGTTGTTCATTTGATTCGTAGGATTTGAAACCCTGGCACAATATGCAATAAGTTCTTGCATATCATCAAGTCCAATGAATGCGTCTTTTTCGACTTGTGAATAACAGATTAATCTAACTGACATGGGTTCTCCTTAACGATAAAAAATATGTGTACCAATTTTAGTAGTACGTTTCATAGACTTTGCCCAATAAGGCGTGACGTATGTTGCATGATAATACAGGGCTCCATCAGTAATGTCAAGGAGTTTATTCTCTGTATAGAGTTCATAGATTTCCCATGCTAGGGCTTGAGACATTTGCCAGTTCTCGCCTTCGTATGGTGTGTCTTTTTTCCCATCACAGTACCAACTGAACTGGCAACGATTGCGTTTCATACCGCCGTCTTTGTTCTTTTCTCCTTGATGTACTACATCACAAATTGTAGCAGGAAATTTACTATCAAGCACACGGTTGATTGTAACATTTGCTACTGCAACTCTACCAGCAGTCTCTTCAACTCCCGCCTCATAGTAGATGTTCTTTGCAAGACACCCTACTTCTGTCAAGTCAAAAATGATATCATTTATTGGGGCTGGTTGAACTTCTGACGCTGATGATGGACTAGAAGAAAAAGAATTGACGACAAAGGCAGCCAAACTTATAAATAGTACTGAAGTAATTGCACTTTTCACGATAAAACCTTTCGTTCTTTTTTTAGTACATGTGTATAATAGCATGGTTTTTGCATCCTGTCAAGTGGTATTATGATTATTTAGTTAAAAACCCTAAAAAAGAAGAGGGATACTATAAAAATGTATGAGTGGAGGTGACCCAACAGTAACCAAATAGAAGGTGTTCAGATGAACAGAATAACAATGTCGGCAATTTTCGTAATGTCTTTGATGTCTGCTAATATAACTGCGGCAGAAGATATCAACACTAACAATGTCAACACTAACACAACAACTGTGGATAGCACAACAGACAATACGAATACAAATGTCAATACCTCGACAAATGTAAACACGAATACTAATACTAACACTAATGTGAATACTAGTACTGCAACAAATACTAATAACAACACCAATGTTAATACCAGTACTTCAACAAACACAAATAATAATACAAGTAATGTTACAAGTAACAATACAAATACAAATATTAATACCTCAAATGATACTTCAAATGCGACTATTAATAGCACAAGTAATAACACAAATACCAATAATTCAGATATAACATCTAATAATACAAATACTAACACTAATAGTAACACTAATGATACTACGGTGAATAGTACTAGCAATAACACAAATCAAAATAATAACAATAACAATAACACCTCAAAGATTGAGCAAGAGATTAAGTCCCCTCCACCTAGTGCTATTGCCCCAAACATAAGCGCAAATAATATTGACTTGTGTACTACAGGTATATCTGGTGCTGTTCAAACTCAGATTCTAGGTATTGCTGGTGGTAGTACTGTTAGGGATATGAATTGTGAAAGATTAAAGTTGTCAAAGACGCTGTATGATATGGGCATGAAAGTTGCCGCAGTATCAGTCATGTGTCAAGACGAGCGTGTATTTTCAGCAATGGAAATGGCTGGAACACCTTGCCCATTCATGGGTGACATTGGGGTTGAGGCAAAAGCGGCTTGGGAACTAATGCCCGAACTTCGTCCAGACGCTGAACAATACAGAGCAAGACAAGAGTACATTGCCGATATTCAGTCTGCGATTAAAGACGGAAAAAACCCTAATAATGTTACCAAGAAGGAACCACTAAATGTCAACAAAGATTTCTTATTTGGTTTGGGTGCTGGTGCTTTGCTTTTGCTTCTCCTCTAGCAAAGCATTCGCCGCATGGAACGACTACACATTTAATAGTGATATAGACTTTTATAAAGATTCAATTTTACAGTCGAATCCAGATTACATATTAACAGATTGGCAGTATTTCCCGTCAGATGGACTTTACCAGGACGGGGATACTACAAATGATAGTTTCTGCTTTCCTATGGATACTGGGCAGGGCGGTTACATTATTGTGTATGGTGCCAACGGCGCTTCGAATTGTTCGCAATGGTCAATGTGGAATCCAAACTATGCGAATGCAACTATGGTGAATTATTTCGATATGGTGGGCGCAGTTAAACTTGACTGTTCAAATCCATTAAATGACATGTCGTGTCCAGGTTATCAGCAAGCGTATTTTCAAATGCTATGCACAACCAATCCGTTGTATGACCAATCATGTCCCGGATATGCACAAGCATATGCAGTGTTACTTAATGAAGAGAGACTGGCAGAGCAACTTGCAAGTGCTGTTGATGATGGCACGCCAAGTAATGACGGCAATGACAACGCAGATGGAACAGACTTAACTGCGTTTATTGAACCTGTTGTAGAACAAGTGCAACAAGTTGTAGAAGACTTTTCTGGAAGTGATGATGGTAGTGTTCAAGAACAAGTTGTAGATGTAGTTGAGCAAGCGCAACAAGTCGTAGAGCAGGCAGCGGCGGTTGCTGGTGTTGCTGTAGAAGTTGCACAAGAAGCAAACGCAGTAGCAGAACAAGAGGCGACTGGTGTTGCATTGACTGATGAAAAGATTGTTGAACAGTCAGCCGCAACTTCAGAACCAAGTAAAGAAGACGGACCTTCTGCGAGAGATACAATTAACAGACTGTCAGCAATTGGTGTGCTTGGAAACTCACAGACGAATGGTGTTGGTGATGCAACTGGACTCAGTAGTTCTATTGAAGGCACTGGTGGAACAATGTCGCTAACAGGGCAAGTGCAAGACGCTAGTGCAAGTAACGGTAGCGGTGGACAGCAGAATGATGGCAGTTCATCACAGTCTACAGATGGTATGGATAGTGGGTCTGTATTTGGTTCAGTTATAGATTCACCAGAAACAATGGCGAATGGTAATAGTGAACTAGAAACTCAGATGGGTTCTAATCTAAACGACATGTTTAGTGACCCTGCATTGCAATCTGATGTAGAACTGTTTTCTGGAATAGGACAAGATAAGATAGAGACATTATCTTCACGAATAATAAAAGATAGAATAAATGCATTAATAGAAGCAGACAAAGATACCTCAGTTAAAGATGCTGAAGAATTAGTTGCAGAAAGTATACAAGAATCCATTGATAATAAGTTAGATGATTTAATGACCGATGCTGGTCAAAATCAAGCAGAGATTGTTGCTCTTATGGGTATCAATATTGATTTTGATTCATACAAAAACAAAAAGATTGAAGAGATATCATTCTATACTGATGGTCAGTGGTTTCAAGAAGTTGAGATTCCACAGAATCGTAGAGCATTACGCAATGGATTAGCGCAACAGATTTTGCATGACAAAATGGTTGATGAACAGTATGAAAGTAGTGATAACTAAAATAAAAAAAGGAAAAGTAAAATGACAAATGACGTAAAAACAATTGACTCAGATGCACTTGATGGTGCAGACGCAAACGGTGACGGACACATTTCCAAAGAAGAAATGGAGATGCACTTAGAGTTCAAAAGAAAAGAAATGGAAGATGCAGATGCAATGCGTGACGCACAACGTAACATGGCATGGTTTGCTTTGTTTGGTATGTTGCTCTATCCAGCGTCTGTTGTGTTTTCTTCATTCCTAGGTCTTGAGCAAGCAAGCAAAACTCTAGGGGATATGGCACCAACATACTTCGTATCTGTTGCCGCAATCGTTGCCGCCTTCTATGCTAAAGAAGCAATGGGAACCAAGAAGTAAGGGGTAGTTTATGTTAAAAGACAATTGCCATAGAATGGCTGTACTTGCTAATACTGCTTATATGAGTAAAAAAGAAGGTACTGCAAAATACAAATCTCTGGGATATGGTACTGTAAAGTTCATTTCTATTGATGGCGCACAATGTTATATTGTCACAAATAAAGAAGAAATGGTTGTATGCTTTAGAGGAACAGAACCAAGTGAAGTCTCTGATATCAAAGCAGACCTAAATGCACTACCAAAAAAGAGTAAAGTCTCTGGGTATGTACATAAGGGATTCTTTGATGAAGTTGAAAAAGTTTGGGACAGTGTTATGGCAATTGTCAAAACAAAAACAGTGACAGCAAACTTGTTTGTCACTGGGCATTCTCTGGGTGCGGCAATGGCGACTATAGCGACTGGTAGACTTGGGTCAAGGGTTACTGCACTATACACATATGGTTCACCTAGAGCAGGAACAAAGCATTTTATAAATACAATAGATTGCCCACACTTCCGTCATGTCAATAACAATGATGTTGTTACTAAAGTGCCTCCAGCATTTATGGGATATCGTCATCACGGCACACTAGTCTATATCAACTATCATGGCGAAATTCGCAAAATGACAACATGGCAACGTATCAAAGATACATGGCGTGGTAGACTAAGAGCGTTTCAAAAAGGACAACCCTTCGACGGTGCTTACGACCATAGCATGGAACACTATGTAGAATACACGGAGAAAAATCATGGAGTTGATTGAGCGCCTCTTTGATGATACTTTGTGGATTTATACTGCTATCGCTGGGTCTTTGATTGGTGCCGCATTTCTTGCGTACTTCAAAGATACTAGAGCAGGTCTATGGTCATACGCTAAACTTGATGAATTCTTAGATATGTTAGTTGAGAGATTTGGGTGGACTTGGTTCGAACAACCAACTGATGCATGGCGTAAAAAGTATCCCTATGTAACTAAGAAGATTGATGAGTTAGAAAGACGCATCGAACAATTGGAGAAGAAAAAATGACAGATAAAAATCTGAATGATGAACTTGAAAAATTAGAAGAAAACATTGAGGGTCTGAAGAATAAAGAATTTCGTGTTCTTGGTATTCGAGTTTCCTTTATGTCAGTCAGTGCATTAGTTGCTGTACTCGGTTCAGTCATAGGAACACTTTACATGGGCTTTGTAATGTACCAAAAGATTGAAGAAGTTGCAGGACTTGACGTTGGTGCATTTGAACAGAGAATGGAAATCATCGAAACAAAACTTGATGATGCTATAGACTATACACGAGATATTAAAACAGGTCTCCGTGATGATATCTTACAGATTGAAAAGCAAGTCGATAGAATGGAAGACAAAGTAACCAAGTCTGAGGAAGATGTGCGAGTTGTAATTCAAAACGCTGAAGAGAGATTTGAAAACAAACGAGACTCTTTACAAAACGACTACGACCAGAAAGCAAATCGTCTTGCAGAAACTAATACAAATAGAATTGACGACATGAACGACAAAATGGAACGTGATATGAAAGAACTGGAAGACCGAATTGGAAAGAAACTGCAACGGGCATTAGATAACCCATTAGCAAACTAAAAAAGGGGGACATTAAGTCCCCCTTTTCATTTCTTGTTATTATTCTTATTCAGGTTTAGTTGATACAAAAGCGTACAAGTCTTTCGCCTTTGCCATCATATCTTCAAGTGTATATGGTACTAGTGCTTTCTGCATCTCTTCAGCAGATAGTTTGTTTTGCTCAAACGCCTGACGAGCAAACTCTGCATTAAGAGTCCATGTTTGGTCCATATAGTCTTTTGCCATCTGGAGCATTTCTGCACGGATTTCGAACGGATTTTTATTTGACATAGTAATCTCCTTTGTGTGTGTTATGTCTGTATGTCGATAAACTAACCGTGGTCTATCACGCACTTATTAGGTAGTGACCCCTCAATACTACTTATATGTCTTCCACTCCATGAATCCCAAAAGTTTCTTTGAAGAAATAATTTCAAAGAATGTCTTTGCTTCTGGATTATTAATCTTAGAGTATTTAACTTCGATATGCGAGAACAATGGACGATAGTGCATTGTCTTATCGCTTGGTACTAATTGCAACTGACCAGTGGTTACCATATCACCCTTTTCAGTATCACCAATTCGAATAGGATTCATAAACTTATCCTCTTCTGGTGTAACTGCAAGAGCATCCAACATGGCAGTTGGGTCTGTACATGCTTTAATATTCTTACGAGCAATTTCTAATCTTGACTCACTTGACTTGCGTGAACGGGCTTTGTTCTCATCTTCAGAATCTTTCTGATATCCGAGTTGAGGCAAGAACACACCGTGGTTTGTACGAACTAGATAGTTGTCAACTGAATTCTTCATGTGTGAAACTTTTGAGATATACTCTCTGGGAGTCTCATCATTTGCATCTTTTTTCTTAACAGTGAAACCACCTTCGACAATATAACAATCAAACTCATTGAAGACTACTGTACAACCAGATAGTTCTTTTTCTACAATATGAGCGACTGCTTCTTTTGGTGTTTTGAATAGTAGTGCATCACGAATAGTCTTACCATCAGGAGACATGTAGCCGTCTTCTCTTTTGCCAGGAACAATCTTATCGCTTTCCTTCTCATCATCTTTTACAGATAATGCCGCAGACAAGATGGATACACCATACTCATTCAAGCCTTCAGTATAACGAGTAAGTTCATCGTCAATGTAAAGACGTTGAACACTTTTTCTATTTGACTGAACAATTCGAATCTTAGGCTGATAGTTTCTATCTCTATTCTTTGCCCCAACCCAACCGATTCCGTCAAAGTATTTGACTGCAATTACGCACATTCTTGTATCTCCAAACTAATGAAAATAGGTGTGCGTATTATTACGTCACCTCTTTAGTATATTTAGGTGTATTGTGTTTTGTAGAGTGGTAGGTTATTCTGTTACGAGGAAACCTACCGAAACCCTAGGTGCCTTTAATTAGGCAGCCAATGCGTATGTGTTATCATTTGCATTTATTGGTTTTGCTTGATTTACGGTCATCGCCTACCGAGTTCTCCACGTCATCTATCCCGTCTGTCGATTCCTAATTCACCCCCATCATAAAGACACTAATCTCTAAAACCTTCACCTTTTAACAGGTGACTAAATCTGTGTGCAAAAATTACATAAAGAAGTTTAATAAAACTATCTTCGGTATATGTACCAGCATCACATTTATATATCCACATATCAGTGTCCTTATGGTGGAGGTGGGGGGATTCGCACCCCCGTCCAGTCCGTATTCGAGTTGCTTCATCGAACTACTTTTATTTATACAACAACCACAATATGCCTGTTGTACTACGCTACTATATCAGATATCACTCCCGTTGTCAATCCCCAAATAAAAAGATTTGTGAAATCGCAAACCTTCTCCACCAGAGATAACACAACCAATATTAGATGAGTCCAAGAACTCAACAATAGTAAAGTTGTTAGTGTCAACATCTATGTACATCATCATGAGATGCCCATCTGTTGTGTACCCCATAATCTTGGGCTCCTCACCCAAGGCAGTCAATCGTCTAATCAGTTCTTCTTTATCATTGAAACAGATTACGGGTTTTGCTTCTTCAGAATAAATAGCATTAACATCGCCCTCAGTATCTTCAAAGAAATCTCTCTGAAGGCTTTGCACATCTTCATTACTCAGGTTATTTGCACTAGACTGCAATGGCACCAGGAACAACGCTATCAAACTTGTAGCGAATACTTTCTGCAATTTGGTCATGATTGTACTTCTCTTTGTATTGTTTAATTGCAGACAGTAAAGGCTTTGCCCATGTGTCTCTATGCTGAACAAAGACTTGAGGGTCACCACCTTCTTCGACGGCAATGATTGTAACAAGTTGGACGATTGGTTTACCTGTCAACTCTTCAAACATGATAGCATAACCTGCTTCTTGCATAAAGTAGTTGTCAATCCATTCTTCCCGCTTGGGCTTGTTTGATGTTTTGAAGTCAATGATAGACAACTTTCCATCAAACTCTGCAATGCAGTCTACACGTCCAGCAATTCCTAGATGATTCGACCACATTGCAAGTTCTTGACAACGAACATTTGTGATACGTTCATCAAGAATTGGTTTGATTGTGTTAAACAATTCAATCTCGTTTGGCATACGCCTGTTCTTATATGTATCAAGATTATCAATATAGTCTTCACACATATGGTGAACAGAAGTACCCCGCCTTGCGGCTTGAGTAGAGATTCGATTTGCTTCCTCTTCGCCGACTTTCTCACGCCACTTGAGGATAACATCTTTCTTCAAGTCACCAAGAACGGTAGTCATTGAAGGGTAGATGTTACCCTCTGGTGTCATATAGTATCTCTTCTTATCGTGCGAGATACTTTTTAGTGGGGGTAGTGTTACATTGATTCCGACATGATTAAACATAATATTCTCCTATAATTCAACTCACAGTATAACACACATTTTAGTGCCAGTCAAGTCCTAATTTGTTTCGTGTGATAATATATTCTTTCACAAGTTCACTACGCACAATATCTTCCTCACCGAATTCGACAAAATCAAACGATTTCATAACACGCAAAATACGCATGAACTCTGACAATCCACTCTCTTCTTTTTTGCGAACACTTGTCAGGTCATCTTGTCGTGTGTCGCCTGCAAAAATGATTCTACAGTTCTGACCAACACGGGTCATAATAGAGTGCAACTCCTGCGCCGCCATGTTTTGCGACTCATCAACGACAACAATACAATTGTCTAACGTGATACCACGAATGAATGATGTAGTGATGAAGTCAATCATGCCTTTCGCTTTCAAAGTTTCATAAGCATCACCCCTACCAAATAGTTCATTACAGATTGAATAGTATGGTGACTCGTATACTCTGGATTTTTCTTTTTGGTTTCCAGGTAAGAAACCCATGTCTCGTGTCGGAACTACAGAACGTACAATTATAACTTTCTTCTTCTGATGATTACCAGATAGAACATCTTTAAGCGCAAGGTTTAATGCGATAAATGTTTTACCAGTACCCGCTACTCCATGCAACATCAAGTTACGACCCCTATCGTATGAATCAAATGCAGTTGCCTGATTTTCTGTTAGAGGTGCAATCTTCGCTAATCCAAATCCAGTCTTCGGATTGTGACCGTGTTGAGATTGGGCATGACCTGATTCTGTTGACTGACTACCTTTTCTTTCTCTCAGCGAACGCTTTGGCATATATGAATTACCCTTATGTTAATTGTTATTGTTATCGGGAGTTAATCAATCGTACCGTAATCACCTTTAGGGTGAATCTTCTTCATTTCTTTCATATTATCTTTATGCCAGTCGGGTACTTTGGCGTTGAAGTTCTGTACACCTTTCAGAAGTGCAGGTGCTGTTATAATGCTTTCTAGTTGGGGATTGTTTTCTTTAAATGCATCAAGTTCAGATATCCTTAAAAACACATCTTGTTGTTCGCCTGTTTCAATATTTCGAAATGTATATGTCGGCATTACTAACTCCTTAAATTATTAATTGTACCATGATGGTACTTCTCGCTTTGTCCACTTAGCAAAATGTCTTTTTGCTTCACGATAGTATTTATGGTACGAGGCGAGACTGTCACCCTCGACAATGCAGTGTGGAAATTTACCCATCGCTGGTGTCGGTTGTGTTAGATACGATACTGGAATATTATTAGGTAGTTGCTTTAACGCTGACCGCAATGACTCTGTTTTATGTATCTTTCCATATCTATATGTATACTCTCTGCATAACTCATCCCACATACAATACAACCACATATAATTATTATTCGACTGTCTTGCCCATACTGTTGATGGGTGATTCATATGACATGCTTTGTATAGGATATTCTCACGCTCATCTGGCAGTCGCCAACGCTTGACGTTACGTCCCGTATTTGCAGATTTCTCAAGATACATTTCTCCGTCAAGCAGACGGTGATTAGTTGACATGATTTGTGCATACTCAACAATCATTTTCACGACATGTTTATCCACATGCTCTCGTGCAGAAATTATCGGGTCTCGATTTAGATAGAATACATTCAACAGCCTAACCTCACGCTATGAACCAACGATAGATACCGAAGGCATCAACAAATATAAAGATGAAATTCTGAAAGAACATTGCGTAGTCTTTCATTCGATAGAACAAGAACGACAGTGCAATGTGTCCAGAGAAGAACATGAAGAAACCAAAACGGGAAACTTCAATGTTAGATGATAAAAGAACTGCGGCACTGATAAACATCACAGTGCCAAACCACTTCACATATTCTGTATACTTAGTCAAACAATCTCCTTAAACCCTATCATCGCAACTTGATACTTCTTGGTACCAAGCAACATCTGGTCTCCCATGCTAGTGCTTCGAAGCCCCATGACCGCACCAGTGCGTTTACTAACTGGTAGGGCACTCATCACTGTCACCCGTTCGCAGTAGTCTGGGTTCTTAATCATTTCGCCATCTATTGCAACAGCAGGACCAAGACTCCAACTACCCATTATGTTATTAGTCTTCTCAAAAGCAAATTCAAGTGCTTGGACATCATCCATGTAATCTGGTACTTGAACTAACGCAACAGTACGAGGAACATCTTCAAATGCGGTGTGGATAACTGCTACTTGTCTAATCATAATATAGTCTCTCTTCTGTTTAAACTTTACGAATGCCAACTACACCAGCAAGCATCAGCACAATACCAACTGCACTGTACATCAGAACGTCAGCAATGGGCATTGAGTTTTCCATACACTTGCCGTCACAGTCACTACCAGCAACACCAAGAACAAGAAAAAAACCTACTGCAATCATCATACCAAAAACATATTTCATTTGTCGCTCCTTTTTCTCAATCAACACATGTAGTATCTCACACTATCTTGGTATTGTCAAGGCAAAAACCAAAAAAAATCCCCATGTAACCTGTTGATTTACATAGGGATTCCAAAATAACCCAAATTATTTTAGTATTACATCAGTCTCCGTCAGTGTTTCCGTCAGTGTCTATTGACTGTAGACATGCTTGAATGTCTTTGTGTTGGGTATCACTAGTCCAGTCCCACTGAATATTACGATACTCATCATCAGCAGACTCTCCATCCTCATCTTCAGTAAAGCATTCTTCATCATAATCCCAATGGTCACGCAGATGCGGGTTCTCATCAAAGATACCTTCACGAATTTCATCGTCATCATACTCACAACCATCTTCACATTCTTCACCCACAAAAACATTCCAGCCAATGAAATTAGGAAACTCATCTTCATAAGTCATTGTGGTAATCATATTGGGGTCGAGTTCAGAAAGAATAACTAGCAACTTCTGAACACCTTCGTATGGAGTTGACCACGCAGACACGGTACTGAAAAATGGCATCTCACAATCAACATCCATGTCTTCAATGTAACACCATTTGGGTCCGATGTTTGCAGTTGTCCAAGCATATTGATTGGTCTCTTCGTAAGTTACATCACCTTCTACAAACAAATCACTAAACCACTCATGACCTTCGTCTTTACGAATGCGTCCGACTAGTTCTTTCAACTTAGCCTTTGCGGCGTCATTGATTTCAATAAATTCAATATACGAGTTTACATGGTTTGCCATTACGCTTCTTCTCCAAAATTAACTTGATGGGATTTCGTTTTCGATATCATTATTATACAAGGAAACATTATACTTGTCAAGGAAAACTTTGGTTGTGATATGTTCATATAACCCATCAAACTCTTTTGGGATATATGCATCATCACCGACAACACGAACAAACTTCACATCAGGAAAGTCTTTTGCACACTTCACATGCTGAGGTAACCAAGTGTTAGTGTGTCCTCTCTCAGGGTCTGTCGCTTGTTTGTAGTTGAATGTATTTGCATACATGTTATTGATTAGACCATTAACACCAACTAAATCAAACCCAAGCAGAACAACTTCTTTATGACCTAATGTACATGCAAGATGTTGTGCAGTTGGACCACTTGACCAATACTTGCCATCACGAATATAGTTGAAGCCTTTGAAGTTTCGTGTGTCATATTCTTCGTACCATGTACACCAGACTTCATGATGCAACTGATAACCAGACTTGCGAATTTCAATGACCATCTTCTTATCTACTGCAACTAGAATGTCAGGAGTGAATTCTCGGTAAAGAGCATTGCACCCAATGACAGTACCATTCAACGTAGATAAATCAATTGACTTTCGAGAAACACCATTCCCGATAATAAACGCTGTCATGCCCCAATTAAACTCCAACCATGATTCGCAAATGCATTAAGGATAATAGCAAGACAAGTGACGACATGTAAAATAATCCAAACAGTGCGAATAATAGCAACAATGTCAGATTTTCCTTTGTCTTCATATGCTTTACTTCCAATTGCTTTGCACCAATATTCCCATATCATTACAATACGTCTTTCAGAGTAAACCTTTTCTGATTCTTCATCCACGCAAACAGTTTTGCAAATTCATCTGCGGGACATCCATTTTGAATTTCTGCATCAATCTCGTCATCAGTCGCAAGACCATCAAGCGTATTGATATTGACACCAGCAGTTTCAATCAAGCCTTCTATCTTCCATGTATTGCCACGCAATGTAATAAAGGGTCTCTCCGCAATGCAGGCGGCATAGACCTCATGGTGCCTACCTGTGATAAACATAGAACCAAGAGCAATATCATCAATCGTCTTAGTCCAGTCGTTTTCGAAAATATTAACTCTAGTAAAGTCATGGCTTGATTTATATGGGGGACGAAAGAACATCTCACCAGCAACTATATCTTTGCTAGGAAGTCTTTCTGATGGAACACCTCGCCAGTATGACAAATCTAAATGAATGTCTGCTTCAATACCATACGAGGCAAGATACTGTTGCGACTTAACTTCTCGCACAGAGACGTAAGATTTCTTCAGTACTTCAACTTCAGCATCAGTCAACTTCATGTCTTGAAATACTGTATTGATAAGTGCAACTTTCTTATTCATTCTCAATGCACGACCCATAACATCAAGAATGACAACAGCACGATTTTGTCGGTGATGCATTGTACCTTCGCCATTAACGACTATCGCATCAGACTGCGAAAAACTATCTGACAGTTCATGACCACAGGCACGAATATCATCATACAGATATTGCATTACCTCTTTACATCCGTAGTGATAATCTGATGTATCGTTATATACTAATACTCTCACATCTTCTCCTGAATTGCGGCTTTGCCTGCAAGTAGTGTATCCCAAATAACTCCGAAGGCACTGCTATCAACAACAGCGGCAGTCGAATCGTCATATGGCATAACAAGATTCTTTTGCAAGAATTCTTTCATATCCTCAACGTCTTCTAGCATCACCGCACTGAACATCTGATTCATGATGTAGTAGAATGACATAAGTTTTTGTTGAGGTGCCAGACCACCATGCCAGAACCTTGTGCATACTTCATCAATGCCCTGCATCTGCTGGATAATCTTCTGAACTTCTTCACTCATATCAAGGTCGATTTCAGATTCGTCAACATCTTTCGCCTTTGCTTTTACATAATCTACAAGGTTAATTACATTTTTCATTTAAATCACATCCCTACTATTCAAGTATTTCCATTTTAATGCATTATTGTAGTCATCAAATACAGGACCAATATGCGTTTCGCTTAAATCATCAAACCAGAAATAGTTACCACCATGAAACATCATGCAGTGATATCCGAGTTGATATCTACGGCACTCAAGCATCTCATTCGCAACTACATGGTTCAACCATTTCTTTGCACCATGATTAGAAATGAACAAAGGAGAAATGACAAGTTCTGTATCAGTGTTAGTCCAATAGAAGACTTCGCCCGATACAGTACCGTCAGGACTCCTTAACTTATGCGGCATTTCCATGAAGCATAACTCATATCCTGTCATGATGTTTTTTTCTTGTAACCAAACAGGTTGATTTGACCATCAGTCATCATCCAGAATTCGGCATCTTCAACATCAGTAAACTTGGGTGAAACAAGATTGTCATCAGTGTCAGTCCATGCGAACTTCCACTCTTCAGGTCGTGAATCATCCAAACCTTTTAACTCGACAAGATAATAATCCCCTTCTCGTTTATGATAATCGACCATATTATTTCCTTCTGCCATCTCGGACTTCTTCAATGTGAATAGGTGTGTAGTCGATTTGCTCAACAGATACACATCTATGTAGTTCACTTGGAGCAGGGTTCTGGTGAATATGTCCATGCACGTTCAACACATCACCTTCGAAATTTCTAAAACGACCTTCTCTCAGTACGCTCTCATGCAAAGGGATGTGAGTGAGAATCAAACCAAACTCAGGGAACATTCTCCACACATCAATCTTTGAAACGAGTTCGTGCTTTGCAAAGAACTTCGCATCATCATGGTTACCAAGAATCAAACGCTTCTGTCCGTTCAGACGTTTCCACTTCTGTACAAATTCTTCTTTGTTACCCATGAACACATCACCCAAGTGATAAACTTTATCACCAGGTTTGACGTACCGATTCCATTGCAAAATCATGTACTCATCCATTTCCTCAACAGAAGAGAATATGTTACCTCGAATGAGGTCACCCTCTTCATGTCGAAAGGTTAGAATGTTTGAGTGACCGAAATGCGTATCACTAATTAACCATATATCTCTCATAATTCAACTACCTCATCACATGTGTATTCTTCACCACCCCAATCCATATATCCTTGACACTTACCAGTTTCATGTTCATGTTCAGTATACTCTTTACACTTAGGACACCAACGTTCATACTTTGTGAATTCATCTGCTTCATCTACTTTCTTGATAATGTCTTCAATAAGATTATCCCAAGTTGTTTCGATGCTTTCATGTCGTGACCAATCGCCAACATCATATCCACCAAACTCAACATAAACCTTATCCTCATAACAACTGAAAGAAATATTTACAGAGTACGAACTTGTCTTCGATGCACCAGTACGCTCCTTAAAGGATTGGAATCGTTTGATTTGATTTTCAAGTTCTTCAATATTTTTCATCACAAGTCTTCC